>JAEEGK010004809.1_pt1 | contig 32924 bp, 22 predicted proteins | sample 8958771 | NCBI WGS metagenome assembly JAEEGK01 (sample SAMN16246547, study PRJNA631951) | gut metagenome | biome: gut microbiome; feature: rumen; material: SC-attached | host: Bos | place: Iran: Karaj | collected 2018-10 | reverse complement strand
CCTGTGAGGTGACAATCACTGCCTCCGGTGCTGCAACCAACAACTGCAACGAACCTACTGCAGCCTCCTATACACTGACCGTGAAGAAGTATGCTGCCACACTGGCTCTCTCGGCTGAAAGCGTTAGCGGAGTCTTCGGTGACGAGTTGGTTGCTCCTGTCCTGACGGTTGGCGACTACGACGGTCAGCCCACCTACGCTACTAGCAACGAAGAAGTGGCTACGGTGGATGCCAACGGCAAGCTGACTATCGTCGGCCCCGGCGAGGCAACTATCACCATCAGTGCTCCTGAGACGGCCAACTACTCGTCCGCCAGCATTACTTATCAAGTGATTGTTACACCCAAGACCGGCGATGCCAACGTCGACGGCAAGGTGGACTTTGCCGACGTGACTGCTATCGTCAACCACATCCTTGGCAATACACCTAGCAAGTTCAATGCACAAGCCGCCAACGTGAATGGCGACAAGGAGGTAAGCATTGCCGATGTGACAAGCCTCATCGAAACCCTCCTACACGGGCAGTAAGACAAGCCCCCCTTCCCTGCACACTACCCCGTTTTGTGCAAGGGTCAGAAAATCCTCCCTATTCTCCGGAATTGGGAGGATTTTTATGCGTTAAACCTTAAACAAATAATCATTCTTAGCCGATTGCCAGCGGCTGTAATAAATGATGTGTAATTTTGCAGCCATGAGAGAAGAAGGTCTAAAGCTCATCTTACTATTTTTAAAACCTAATATCACCAATATCACACTGCATCTAACCAGATGATTTCCAGCAACATGCATGGTGACATTATTGGTGATATTGTGATATTAGATAGGCCAAAAATGGCATTTCCCGCCCTTTTTTTGCTATCGTTTTGCAACGAGGTACTCCGCGCCGTAACGGCTGCAACGACGAGTAAGGGAGACAGGAGCACATCGTAGAGGGCTGTAACTATAGAGTGTTACTAAAAAACCCTCCAAAAATCCAACTAATTTATGTTAAAAAACCAATTCTAACATCACAATATCACCATTAATATCACACCTTAACAAATTACAAATCAAAACTATAGACTATTGGTGATATTTGTGATATTAGTTTTTGAAAAATCGATAGATGTATACCGTCAATCGAATACAGTACTTTAGAAGTGCCCCTACAGCCTCCTTGTATAGTCAGGAAGCTGTCCTTGCTATACAAGGAGGCTGCCGAGCCACTTCAAGAAGGCCCTCTCGGTTCCCGTCAAGTCGACCATTCCCTAAAGAAAAACAATATGTTTACCTTTCAAAAGTAGTATGATTAGCACACGAAAGTATAATACTTACATAGGCAAAGCAATATGTTTTTCTTCATCAACTCATATACTTTCTGACTACAATGGGAGCCGACAACAAGACAACAAGACACGAAACTGGTCGTCTCGATGTCTTGTTGTCTTTTGTTATCTTGATGTATTTTGTTGTCTTGATGTCGTCAGAACACCTTGAAGGCGTAACCCTGCTCTGTGAGCCACTGGAGGCTCTGGGGCAGAGCGGTGTGAAGCTTGTCGATGGCTTTCAGGGAATCGTGGAAGGTGATGATGGAGCCGTTGCGGACGTAGCGCTTGACGTTGTTGACGATATCGTCGGACGTCATCCACTTGGAGTAGTCGCGGGTGACGACGTCCCACATCACGACCTTGTAGCGGCGCGAGAGCCAGGCATACTGGGCCAGGCGCATCCATCCGTGAGGAGGACGGAAGAAATGGCTGCGGATGTAGGCGTTGGCTTTCTCGACATTGAACATATAGTCGCGCACGGTGTGGCGGAAGCCGCTGATGTGGTTGTGGGTGTGATTGCCCACGAGGTGGCCCTCGTCGATGATCTGCTGGAAGAGATCGGGATACTTGCGCACGTTGTCGCCCACGACGAAGAAGGTGGCACGCACGCCGAAGCGACGGAGGATGTCGAGAATAAACGGTGTGGACTCGGGGATGGGACCGTCGTCGAACGTCAAGTAGACTGCGCGCTCACGACGGTCCATTCTCCAGAGGGCTTTCGGGTAGAGCCAGCGGAGGTAGACGGCTGGTTGCTCGATAATCATGTGTTATACCCAGTGCACGGCGTCGAGGCTGACTCCTCTGCCCTGCAGCTGCTGGCAGCGCTTCTGCAGGTCGTCGAAAAGCTTCTCGGCCTTCTCCTCGTCGATGCTGTAGTATGCCTGTATGATGCGGTTCATCTGAGCCAGCTGCATCAGGCACGACTCATGCTCCTGTATGAAGGCATTGCCGCTGAGCGAGTTGTAGTAGTCGAGATACTGATTGGCACGCTGCCAGAAGTAGTCGAGGATGGGCGTGGCCTTCTCCGGCTGTCCGAGCTCGGCATAGAGCATGGCCTCGCGGAAGGAGGAGCCTGTCACGTAGAAGGCCTGCTTGCCGTCCTGATAGCCCATATAGCGGCCTTCGATCTTGCGGCAGTCGAGGTCGTGAGGCACGTTGGCGGGCGGCAGCTCGCGGTCCATCTTGGTGAGCACCTCAAGGGCCTTGTCGTGCTGTCCCTCGTCGAAGAGGTGCTCGGCCAGTTCGACCATAAGCATCTTGTGGGTGAGACACATGCGCATGACAGTCTCGTCGAGATAGATGCCCGGCGTGTTGACGCCGCCGAACTTGAAGCGGTGCATGACATTGTCGTAGGTCTTCTCGGTGTCGAAGTTGCTGAAGCCCTGCTGACGGGTGTTGTAAGGCGTGATGCGATAGGCCAGTCCCTCCTGCACGAAGTGGTTGTCGAGGCTCATGAGGTTGTCGCTGCCCACGGTCATAGCGACGTAGATGGGCCGCTCCCAGTTGGCATTGGCCAGCATCTCGAGCATCATGAGCTTGCTCTTGTCGAGCGACCGCATGCCCTTGAGCGAGAAGTCCATACGCTCGGGTATGCTGTCGCCCTGAATCATCATCCCGCTGCGGCGCACGGCGTCGGCATCGATGTTGATGTGGACGGTGTCGGTGGGGATGAAATGCAGGTCGGGATTGTCGGACAGCACCCAGTACTTCATGATGTTGCGCAGCTCGAAGGGGTCGTCGCCGAAGTTCTGGCGGGCCTCGTCGGGATGCTGCTCATAATAGCTGAGCACCTCCTGCTTCATGTCGGGCACGATCTGGACGAGGTCGTTGGTGCCCGAGACGTACTTCAGTCGCGGCCAGGTGATGGGCAGCGACGGCGAGTCGTAGGCAGGACGCACCATCTGGTCGATGTACCAGTCGGTGGCAAGATAGCTGAGGTTGCAGACGCGGGCATCGGTCCTGACGCCCTCGGTGTCCATGTTGTACCAGAGCGGGAAGGTGTCGTTGTCGCCGTTGGTGAAGATGATGGGGTTGCCCTCCTGCTGAAGGGTCATGAGATAGTTCTGTCCGAAGTCGCGGCAGGTGTAGCGTCCGGAGCGATCGTGGTCGTCCCAGGTCTGCGATGCCATCTGGATGGGCACGATGAGACAGAGGAGGGAGACGACTGCTGCGAGGGCGGTGCGCAGGTGCTGTGCCTTGAGCTTCTTATCGAGCCACTTGGTCAGCATGGTGATGATGGCTGCCACGCCTATTCCGCACCAGATGGCGTAGGCATAGAACGAGCCAGCATAGGCATAGTCGCGCTCACGCGGCTGCAGCGGTGTCTGGTTGAGGTAGACGACGATGGCCAGGCCGGTCATGAAGAAGAGGAAGAACACTACCCAGAACTGCTGTATGCCCTTGCGTCCGCGATAGAGCATCTGCCAGAAGAGTCCGATGAGTCCGAGGATGAGAGGCAAGCAGTAGAACACGTTGTGGCCCTTGTTGTTCTTCAGCTCGTCGGGCAGCTTCGACTGGTCGCCCAGGAGCGTATTGTCGATGAACGAGAATCCCGTCAGGGCATTGCCGTGCTCGCGCTCGCCATAGCTGCCCTGGATGTCGTTCTGACGTCCGGCGAAGTTCCAGAGGAAATAGCGCCAGTACATGTAGTTGCACTGGAAGGAGAAGAAGAAGCTGAGGTTGTCCCAGAAGGTGGGCAGGGTGATCTTCTGCGAGCTATACTCCGACTGCACCTCGCGGCCGCTGATGCCTCCGTGCCACGTCTTGTAGAAGGCTACGTGCTGTGGCTGTGAGGAGTACATGCGCGGGAAGAACATGTTCTGAGCATAGACCAGTTCCATCTTGTGGTCGGCGATGTAGTACTCGTCGGGATCGGTGGGATTGGCTTTCTCGCGGCGCTCGTAGATGGGCGCTCCCTCCTTGATCTTGGCATAGCCGTCATTGCCTGCCTCAGGCTCGGAGGAGAATGCCTGTCCGTAGAGCAGCGGGCGATAGCCATACTGGTCGCGGCTGAGGTAGCTGCCCAGGGTGAAGATATCCTCGGGGGAGTTCTGGTCCATGGGCGGGTTGGCACTCGAACGAATGACGATGACTGCATAAGTGGAATAGCCGATCATGAGCATGAGCATGCAGAGCAGCGTGGTGTTCTTCAGACGGGCCGTAATGAGGGGCACGGGGTTCTTCTTGCCGACACGGCGGAAGAGAGCATAGCCCACGATGGCCAGCACGATGATGCCGATGAAGAAGGCACCCCAACCATAGCCGTAGAAGGGTACGCCCAGAAGTCCAAAGCTCAGGAGGAAGGCAATGTTCTGGCGGTTCCAGTTCTTCTCAGAGGCATTCTGAGTCTCGTAGATAGCCCAGATGACGCTGCCGATGAGCAGGGCGAGGTAGACGAGCAGGCCCGTATTGAACGGCATGTGGAGGTTATTGACGAAGAACAGCTCGAACCATCCACCCACGGTGATGATGCCCGGCACGACGCCGTAGAGCACGGCAGCAAGGATGACGATGGAGACGCACAGCGCCACAAAGGCTCCCTTGGCATTGGCATTGGGGAAGCGGCGGAAGTACCACACCAGCACGATGGCGGGCAGGCACAAGAGGTTGAGCAGGTGAACACCGATGGAGAGACCCGTCATATACATGATGAGCACCAGCCAGCGGTCGCTGTGAGGCTCGTCGGCATGCTCCTCCCACTTCAGGATGAGCCAGAAGACGACGGCAGTGAATGCCGACGAATAGGCGTAGACCTCACCCTCGACGGCCGAGTACCAGAAGGTGTCGCTGAACGTATAGATAAGGGCTCCCACAAGGCCTGAGGCCTCGATGGCAATGAGCTTCCAAAGGCTCGTCTCTGCAGCGGGGTTGGCATCACTGCTTGTCAGGGGAACATTCAGCAGACGCCTGACCAAGTGGGTGATGCTCCAGAAAAGGAACAAGATGCAGGCTGCCGAGAGCAGGGCACTCATGGTGTTGACCATACGCGCCACCTGAGCAGGATCGCTGGTGAACTGCGAGAAGAGGTTGGCAGTAAGCATAAAGAAGGGTGCACCAGGCGGGTGTCCGACTTCCATCTTGTAGCCTGTGGTAATAAACTCAGGACAGTCCCAGAAGGAGGCTGTAGGTTCGATGGTGGAGCAATAGACAAAGGCGGCGATGAAGAACGTCAGCCAGCCCAGCACATTGTCCACAAGGCGAAAATGTTTCATCTCTTTCTTAACATTAAGTTTGCAAACTGCCTGCAAAGGTACAACTTTTTGGGGAGTTAAAGGAGTTAATGGAGTTAAAGGGAGTTAAAGGGCTGTTGTTTTTTAAGAAAGGAGTCCAAAGAGCAACCGTTTTTCAGGGAAAGAAGTCGCAAAAGACATTATTTCCAGCTCACATGAAAGGCTGGAAGACGTAGATAAGAATAATGTATCGGAAGATCTTGCCCAGGGTGATGGCGATGAAGGTGATGACGGGGTTGGCACGCATCAGACCCAGCAGAATGGTAATGGCCGACCCCAACAAGGGCACAAAGGCAAAGAAGCCCATCCACGCACCGCGGCCCTTCATGAACCGCTCGGCACGCGCCATACTCTCCGGACTGACATGAAGGTACTTCTCGAACCACTCCGTCTTGCCCATCCGGCCGATGCAGTAGTTCACCACCGACCCCATCACATTGCCGACGGTGCCGTAGACCATCAGCAGCCACGGGTCGAGCCCGGCGGCCATGAGGCCCACCATGACTGCCTCGCTGGAGAAAGGAAAGAAGCTGCCTGCCAGGAAAGCGGCCAACAGCATGCCCCAGTAGCCATAGGAGGTCAGAAGATCAATGATTGCGTCCATAGGCTGAAGGCGGCGATGACGACTGCCAAGCCTGCCGTCACGAAAAACAGGATATTGCTTATGCGGCTGGCGGTGAAGGTGAAGACATGGGCAATGAGGGGGCTGGCACAGACGACGGCTATGCGCAGGAGGGCATCATAATGCTGCGGCTGAAGGACGATGAACAGGAGGGTGAACGACAACAGCGAGGTGAGGAAGCCATAGATGAGGCGGATGCGTATCTTCTCCTCGAAGCTGTAGCTCCAAAAATGAATGACACCTGCAGCCGACAGGATGACGAGGAAGGCAAACACCAGGATACGGCTCAAGGTGAGCTGCTGCAGCGAGAAGCCAAACTGACCAAGGGCCGAAAAATGGGTGACCGCCAGGCTGAAGTCCTGCTGGTAGAGCAGCCAAACCAGCGCAAACCAATAGGGCGTGACCAGACCAAGAAGGGAGGCCAGCCACGTGCGCCAGCTCATGGCCTGCAACTGTGTGGACAGGAGCAGCCACAGCAGAGGCACAAACCACAGCAGCTGCACAAACGCCATGCTACCGACACCGATGCTGACAAAGGCGAAATAAACGTCGCCCACAGCCTGCGGATTCTGATATGCCTGGAAAGACATCAGGAAAGCGACTACGATACACAGTTGCAGCAGCGCGCCTTTCATGTCGGGTAAAAGGAAACAGGCCGCACAGGAGAGCATGATAAAGGTGGACGACACCATGCGGCTGCGCACCCTGAGCAGTGCATTCTGGTTGCTCAACTCCACAAGCAGGTAGACTGACAGCACGAAAAGGCCGAACTGCAACCATAGCTCCCGCTGCACCAAGCCCTCCATCAGCCATACCATCAGACCGAACAACGCCGCTGCGGGCAGCGTCATTCCTCCCTCTGCAATCCTGTTCTGTAGTCGTTTCACGCTATCCTCTCAGATGCTGCCTGATTTCGACGAAGGACTATCCTTTCAGATCCTGTCCGATGTCACGACGGAAATACTTGCCCGTGAACTGTATCTTCTGAGCTTCAGCGAATGATCTAGCAAGGGCCTCTTCCTTGTCCTTGCCATAACTGCTGACAGCAATGACTCGCCCGCCAGCTGTGACGACACTGCCATCCTTGAGCGCCGTACCTGCATGAAAGACGACGGAGCCCTCCACCTGGTCGATGCCAGTGATGGGGTAGCCTTTCTGGTAGGCCTGAGGATAGCCACCCGAGACAAGCATCACACAGACGGCAGCCCGCTCATCGAACTCAATGACCCGCTGGTCGAGATTGCCTTGTGCCACACCCTCGAGCAGGTCGACGAGGTCGCTCTTCAAGCGCAACATGACGGCCTCTGTCTCTGGGTCACCCATGCGGCAATTGTATTCAATAACCATCGGATTGCCAGCGACATTGATGAGTCCGAAGAAGATGAATCCCTTGTAGTCGATGCCCTCAGCACGGAGTCCTTCGACAGTGGGACGAATGATGCGGTCCTCCACCTTCTGCATCCACTCGGCATTGGCAAAGGGAACGGGCGAGACGGAGCCCATACCACCTGTGTTCAAGCCAGTATCGCCCTCGCCAATGCGCTTGTAGTCCTTGGCCTCGGGCAGGATCTTGTAGTGGTCGCCGTCAGTGAGCACGAAGACTGAGCACTCGATACCGCTGAGGAACTCTTCGATGACCACACGGGCAGAGGCATTGCCAAACATGCCGCCTAACATCTCCTTCAGCTCCTGCTTCGCTTCGTCGAGCGTAGGAAGGATCAGCACGCCCTTGCCGGCACAGAGGCCATCGGCCTTCAGCACATAGGGAGGCTGGAGGCTCTCGAGGAACGACAAGCCCTCCTGCAGGTGCTCGCCGTCGAAGGTCTGATAGCGCGCAGTAGGAATGCTGTGACGCTGCATGAAACCCTTGGCAAAGTCCTTCGAGCCCTCCAATACGGCACCTGCCTTCGACGGGCCAATGACGGGGATGTGGCTAGTGCGGGGGTCGGCATGCAGGTCGTCGTAGATACCCTTCACCAGAGGATCCTCGGGGCCAACGACCACCATATCAATCGTTTCCTTCTCGCAGAAAGCCTTGACGGCCTCGAAGTCGTCGGCCTTCATGGCTACGTTCGTTCCGACGCCACAAGTGCCGGCATTGCCAGGAGCAATGAACAGTCTATCACACTTCTCACTCTGAGCGATTTTCCATGCCAGGGCGTGCTCGCGTCCGCCGCTGCCTAAGAGTAGTATCTTCATGCTTATATTGATTTTGTTTTCCTTACAGCCTGCAAAGGTACGAATATTTTTTTGCACATCAGCTGTTTTTTGGAAGATTAACGTCTCAAAAAAGACAGAAAGTTTGGTGGAGTATAGTTTTTTTTGTAATTTTGCCCTCGAAATTCCATTAAACACGCAAAATTAATTCACGATGAGAAAACTGCTTTTAGGCGATGAGGCAATAGCACAAGGTGCTCTTGATGCCGGACTGAGCGGCGTCTATGCCTATCCTGGGACTCCCTCAACGGAGATTACTGAGTATATCCAACTGTCACCACTGGCCCGCGAAAGAGGCGTGCACAGCCGGTGGAGTACCAACGAGAAGACTGCTATGGAAGAAGCCCTTGGCATGTCGTTCATGGGAAAGAGAGCGCTGGTTTGTATGAAGCATGTGGGTATGAACGTATGTGCCGACCCCTTCGTCAACAGCGGCATGACAGGTGTCAACGGAGGTGTGGTCGTGCTCGTGGCCGACGATCCCTCGATGCACTCCTCACAGGACGAGCAGGACTCCCGCTTCTACGGGAAGTTCGCTATGGTGCCCACTTTCGAGCCCAGCTCGCAGCAGGAGGCCTACGACATGATGAGCGTGGCCTTCGACTATAGCGAGCGTGTGTGCCTGCCTGTGCTGATGCGCGTCACAACCCGCATGGCTCATAGCCGCGCTGTCGTGGAGGTGAAGAGCGAGCCCAGACAGGAGAACGAGCTGAACTATCAGGCTGTGGCTGCCAACTGGGTGCTGCTGCCAGCCAACGCCCGCAAGCGCAACGACAAAGTGACGGCACAGCAGCGCGAACTGGAAGAGGATGCCGCCGCCTCTACCTATAATATTTATGTGGAAGGTCACGACCACCAGCTGGGCATCATCGCCAGCGGCATCGGGTTCAACTACGTCAACGAGTGCTTCCCCGAAGGCAGCCCCTACCCCATCCTGAAGATCTCGCAGTATCCCCTGCCCCGGAAGCTGGTCAGGCGCATGATGGCTGAATGCAGCGAGGTGCTCATCGTTGAGGAGGGACAGCCGTTCATCGAGGACATCGTGCGCGGCGTAGGCGACAGCACGGCCATCCACGGCAAGCTCAACGGAACCCTGCCCCGCACCGGCGAGCTCAATCCAGACGTGGTGAAAAAAGCATTTGCAAAAATCTCAACTCTCAAATCTCAATTCTCAAACCTAGACGAGTGTTTTGCTCCCTGCGAGGATGTGGCACCACGCCCACCGGCTCTCTGTCAGGGCTGCGGACATCGCGATGTATATGCTGCCCTTAACGAGGTGCTGAAAGAATACAACAATCCTCGTGTCTTTGGCGACATTGGATGCTACACGCTCGGATTCCTGCCTCCCTTCCGCGCCATCCACTCTTGTGTGGACATGGGTGCATCAATCACTATGGCCAAGGGTGCAGCCGACGCAGGACAATGGCCGGCTGTGGCTGTCATTGGCGACTCCACTTTCACACATAGCGGCATGACGGGACTGCTGGATGCCATCAACGAGAATGCCGACATCACCGTCATCATCAGCGACAACCTCACCACGGGCATGACGGGTGGTCAGGACTCTGCCGGCACCAACAAGTTCGAGGCTATCTGCCGAGGACTGGGACTGAGCGACGAGCACCTCAAGGTCGTCGTACCTCTGCCCAAGAACATGCCTGAGATCACCCAGGCCATTCGCGACGAGCTCAACTATCATGGCACCAGCGTCATCATCCCACGGCGCGAGTGCATGCAAACACTTCAAAGACACTTGAAACAGAAGAAAGCTAACAAGAATTGACAGGAATTAGAATCATTATCGTAATTTCTGATCTTAAACACGAAGAACAATGAAGACAGATATCATACTTTGCGGCGTGGGAGGACAAGGCATCCTCTCTATTGCTACCATCATAGGCGAGGCCGCCATGAACGAGAACCTTTACATTAAGCAGGCTGAGGTGCACGGCATGAGTCAGCGAGGAGGCGACGTGCAGTCGAACCTCCGCATATCGTCAGAACCTATCCACAGCGACCTCATCGCACGTGGTGGTGCTGATGTCATCATCTCGATGGAGCCCATGGAGGCCCTGCGCTATCTGCCCTGGCTGAAAAAGGACGGATGGATTATCACTTCGAGCACGCCCTTCGTCAATATCCCCAACTATCCTGACATGGAAGTGATCAAGGCCGATCTGGCCAAATTGCCCCACGTCATCATGCTCGACATCGAGCAGCTGGCGAAAGACAACAGCGTACCACGCTCGGCCAATGTCATCCTCCTGGGAGCTGCCCAGAAAGCCCTCGGACTAGAGTACGAGAAGCTTGAGAATGCCATCCGTCGTGTCTTTGCCCGCAAGGGCGATGCCGTGGTCGAGGCCAACATCAAGGCATTGGCTCTGGGACGGGGAGCACAATAAAATATTGAAGGCACGCCATTGATTGATGACGTGCCTTCAAATTTCCAGGTTTTGCGACCTACTGAGTATTACCCAGCACAATATTCACGATACCAACAGCATCGCTGATGGTAATCTTCTTGTCGCCATTGACGTCGGCAGCATTCTCGTCGAACGGGTCGGGCGTGTTGCCAAGGATGTGGTTCACCACAGCGATGGCATCAGCGATGGTCACGGTGCCGCTCATATCGGCATCGCCTAAGCGTCCGATGAGGTTGTAGTTCAGCGTGACGTTGTTGTAGTAGGAGCTTTCTGGACGGTCGTGCACCACTATATAATAGGTGTCGTTGGCAGGAACCTGTATCTCTCCCTGCGTCGTGGCCTCGTCGCCCTCAGCACTGTATATCTCGCGGCCTGTCGTGACGGAGAAGATCTGTATCGTGGCAGGATGGTCGAGATAGAAGCGGAGCACATTGCCGGCATCCACATTCAGGAAGTACCACTGCATGGCGTTGGCTGCGCTCAGGTCAGCAGGGCCGTTGTTGGCGAGGAGCGACCAGGCGGTCTCATAGTTAAGCTCATAGTACACACGCTCGTCCACATACTCTCGAACGAGGTCGGTGAAGCGTCCGCCGACATCGAAGAAGCGCATGTGTAGGTCGTTCTTGGCGAAGATGGCTGGCTTGGTGGGATTGCCGCCAAGGAAGCCGAAGGCGAACTTCTTGCTGCGGATAGGCTTCTCCACCAATGACAAGTTGGCAACGAGATGGAAGGGATCCTGCTTTGGATCGACAGGAAGCTTCATGATTTCCCCATTGCCGTCGTCTTCGTTCAGCCAATACCAGTACTGCGTGATGCCATAGCCGCCCACAGGAATCTTGATGAAGAAGTGGGTCTGCACATCCGTGTTCACACCCTTGCCATTGCTGAGGAGGAAGGAGATGCGATGCAGGCCGTCGCTGAGGGCGCTGACATCGACGTCGAAGTGATAGGTGTTGTCGCCCATCGTGCCGGCCACATTGTCGAAGCTACCGCCGTCGAGGGCGTAGTAGCACTTCATCTCGCCAAACTCCGTGCTGGTGGCCTCGCGGAAGAAGAATCCCTGATAGAGATTGGAGGCAGTGCCGCTGGGGGTGACCACCTGTATATAGATACGGTGGAAGCCCTGCGGCAGCGAGCTCACGTCGATGTTCCAGCTGATGATGCCCCCTGAGGCCGACACGTTCTCCTGCTTGAACTTCTGGTCGTCGATGATGCAGAGGCAGGTCATGTGGTCTACGCCCTGGGTCTGTGGGAGCTTGATGAAGGGATAGAGGCGTGGCGTGCCTAATGTGCCGCTCTGGCCCACGGGCTGCAGGTTGAGATAGTGGAAGCCGTCGGAGACAGCCCGCATGTCGAGCATCGCGGCCTGGCCTGTGGCTGTAATAGTCTGGGCATGCGCATCGTCGCTGTCCACCCAATAGCGAACATTACAATTGGGCTGAGGCACCTTCACGAAATAGCGGGTGACAGGCACACTGTACATCTCTTCAGGCTCTGTGTCTACCACGTACTGCTCGAAATAGATGTTTTCATCTGGATCAACCCACGTAGCCAAATGATGACCCACGACTTTTTGGCAATTTCCCTTCACCTGAATATGGATGGCATGCAGCGACTCGCTCAGGCCGCTCACGTCGGCCTGCCCCAATTGCGACGTGCCCGTCTGGAGAGTAGAGAGGTCGTTGTCGAACCAGTACTGCCACCCCGTTTGTCCCCTCGCCGCACTATGCAGGCAAAGGGCCATGAGGAAAACTATATACTTTCGCATAAGCTACAGTATTTCAATCTTCAACTTTCATTCTTCAAGCTACTGAGCTCCCTGCACAGTGATGTCGATGCTGAGCATGCCGTTGGCATCCGACTTTTCGGCCACGGTGCAGTTCGTAATCTGCGGGTTGGAGGGTTGGGGGTTGAAGGGCATCATGCCTCCGTAGACACCAATCTGCCTGCCGTCCGTACCTTTGTAGGTGGAAGCGGCAGTGGTCGTCAGCTCGAAGGTCTCGCTGTCGCTGTAGGTGCCGTCAGTGCAAGTCTTGAAGATGGCGCTGTAGTCTGACAGCACCTGGTTTGTACTATTGGTAGAGTTAAATAAGTTCCATTGCTCTGCGTTCAGTCCTACGCAGTTGAAAAATGTGTTAGTATTGTCGAATGTACTATTCGCACACCCCACAAAGATACAGTTCTTGAACGTAGCATTCGAGAGATAATAGCTGGCAGATCCTTTTTTAACAACGCAATTGATAAACTCTCCTGGGGTAGTGGTGGGTTCCCAAATAATGCAGTTCAGGCAGGAGAAAGTGCTGGAACTCGTAAAAGACAATCCATCGGCCACCTTGCAATGAATCATCGTCAGGTTTTCAGCTTTACCTGCGCCGCCACAATTAATACTCTTGAAACGGCTTTTTAGGAATGTGGCACCTGTCAGTGTGGCCGAAATAGTGAGTGCATTATTGAAATAAACTCCTTCAATGGTGAGCCTGGTTGTTGTTCCATCCTTCATGGTAATATAGTTGGTGGAGTTGTTCGTCAAGATGGTGGGCTCGCTTTGTGTGGTAGGGTCGACGGCCATGCCTGCGCCACGGATGGTGATGCCCTTGGTAATGGTCACTGCGTTAAACGAGCCGCTGGAGAGGGTGATGATGTCGCCGTCTTCGGCTGCTTCGTGGGCCTGGCTAAAAGCGGAAGGTCCGGAATAGGTGGTGATGTTGCCCTCATGAGTCAGTGTGGCAATCAGGCTTTGTGCATACGTTGCTGTAGTGGCCACTATGGCTGCTACGAGCGAAAGGATGATTTTCTTCATGTCTTTATGTTTTTTGGTTATTGATTAATGTAAAAGCTAACGTATATCTGACTGCAAAGATATGACTTAATTAGCTAAATAGCAAGCTTTCCCTCCCTGTTTTTGACAAACTACCCCTTTTATTTGACGAACTGGGCATCTTTTTCGCCCCCCTCACGCCAAATAAGCAGTTACTCGTTACAAAGCTATCTCCGCAGAGCCGTAGCAGCGATGAGCCTGCTCATCGTAGACCACACAGAACTGACCTGGGGCGACACCATGGATGGGCTTTGATGAGTGTACGATATAGGAGCCGGTTTCTGGCAGGGCTTCCAGTGTGGCCTTATGCCAATCGGGGGTGTGACGAATCTTGAAGGTGACATGCGTTGGAGGCAGCACACCGTTCAGGCTGTGGAAGTCGCGAACCTTGAAGTGCTGACTGTAGGCTGTCTGGGGGTCATAGCCGTGGGAGACGTAGATGATATTTTGCTGGATATCTTTCTTCACCACAAACCAAGGCCCTCCACCCAGGCCTAAACCTTTGCGCTGACCAATGGTATGGAACCAATGCCCCTGATGAGTGCCTATGCGCTTGCCTGTCTCCAGTTCGACAACGTCGCCCTGTTGTTCCCCCAGATAGCGGCGCAGATATTCATTGTAGTCAATCTTGCCCAGAAAACAGATACCCTGCGAGTCCTTGCGATGAGCACTGGCCAGATGCTCACGCTCAGCTATCTGGCGTACCTCGTCCTTTATGTAGTGCCCGATGGGAAAAATGGCCTTCGCCAACTGCCAGTCCTCAATCTGTGCCAGAAAGTCAGTCTGGTCCTTCACAGGGTCGGGAGCGGTGCACAACCAGGTTATTTGACGATTGGACAATTGACTATTTGACGACTGCAGTTTTTCGATTTCCGTCTGAGCATAATGGCCAGTGGCAATGAGGTCGTAGTCCTTGCCACATTTCTCGTCGAAAGCTCCAAACTTCACCAAGCGATTGCACATCACGTCAGGATTGGGTGTCATTCCCGCGCGTACCTTATTAATAGTGTAGTCTGCCACTCTGTCCCAGTATTCACGATGACAGTCCACCACCTCCAGGCGGCAACCATACTTCCTGGCCACTGCCGTAGCCATCTCCAGATCTTCCTCCATCGAGCAGTCCCACTCAGAGGCAGTATCCTCAGGACCTATCTTGATGTAGAAGCAGTCTGGATGCAGACCAAGCTTTGCCAGTTCATAGACCACTACCGAACTGTCAACGCCACCAGAGAGCAGCACAGCAATGCGTTTATCTTGCAATCCTTCATAGTTCATGGGTGCAAAGGTACAAAAGATAAAAGGTAAGGGCCGCAGACTAAAAGTTAATTGTTCTTAAAAAGAAACGGAAAATGATTGTCAATCGAAAAATAGTTCATATCTTTGCAATATCATTTTGATATCATAATAAATCAACATTAACAAACCAACGATTATGGAAACGAAAGAAAGAGTATTTAGTGGAACCGTACTGAACGGATTTCTGTTCCTGTTCATCAACATCCTGCTGACGCTGATTAGCATCGCAGGTATTGTTTGCAGCATTATCTCGCTGGCAAACGATAAGCCCGGCGGCTGGGGGCTGGCGTTCAGCATCCTCCTGCTCATCGTGTCGTTTATCCTCTGGTCGGGCATGATGATGCTCGAGCCAAACGAGGCCCGCGTCACCACATGGTTTGGCAATTACAGCGGAACATTCAGCGACACAGGTTTCTTCTGGATCAACCCGTTCTACTCTACTAAGAAGGTGAGCCTACGTGCACGCAACCTCGACGCTGAACCTATCAAAGTGAACGACAAGACGGGCAATCCTGTGATGATCGGACTGGTGCTGGTATGGAAGCTGAAAGATACCTACAAAGCTCTGTTCGAGGTGGACACACAGACGATGGCCAATGCCCCCAGCGGACAGATTGGAGCCGACATGCGTTCCATCATGAATGCCCTAGAGCGCTTTGTCCGCGTTCAGAGCGATGCAGCCTTGCGCCAAGTGGCCGGCCAGTATGCCTATGACGACGAGGATAACAAACACGACGAATTGACGCTGAGAGGCGGTGGCGAAGAGATCAACGACCAACTGGAGGAGAAGCTGAACGAGCGCCTGGCCCTCGCAGGCATCGAGGTTGTCGAGGCCCGCATCAACTACCTCGCCTACGCCCCAGAGATCGCAGCCGTGATGCTGCGTCGCCAGCAGGCATCAGCCATTATCACTGCTCGCGAGAAGATTGTGGAGGGTGCCGTATCGATGGTGAAGATGGCCCTCGACAAGCTGTCGGCAGAGGAGGTCGTAGAGCTCGACGACGACAAGAAGGCTGCTATGGTAAGTAACCTCCTTGTGGTGCTCTGCGGCGACGACTCCGCTCAGCCCGTGGTGAATACTGGTACGCTAAATCATTAAGACGAAGAGACGTTTTTTAGATGAAGAATCAAACCGTACAGTAACATGAAAGAGTCGTTTGAAGAAATCTGGGTCTACCGGTCAATATGGAAGACGACGTTGACCATACTGGGGGCTGTCGTGTTTACTTTCGGTGGCATCATCATGCTGATCAAGGGGAAAAGCATTGTTTTAGCGTGGCTCACCATCCTTTTCTTTGGGGGCAGCGCACTCGTCACTCTGTATTTGTTGCTTAAGCAGCTGATAACGCGCAGGCCCTACATGATCATCGGCGATCAATCCGTCAGGGTGCTCGACGGCAAAGGATATGAAGTGCAGTTTGCCGACGTGGAAGATTTCTTCACAGACAACGACAGCAACATTGGCATCCGCTACAAGCCCCATGTTGAAGACAGCAAGATGGAGGAGGCCAGTACCATTGGACGTATCCTGCGCAAGTTGAACAAGAAAACGTCAGGAAGCCAAGAGTCGCTGGCGGCCAGTGGACTCACCATCAAGCCCAAGGTCCTCTGCGCCATCTTGAACGAACGGCTACCATTACAATAAGTAGAAAAAGATATGTCAGAGAAGAAGACGAAGAGCTTTGTCCTGCGTGTCGACAGCGACACTATGGATGCAATAGAGGCCTGGGCTGCGGATGAGTTCCGCAGCACCAACGGCCAGCTGCAGTGGATCATCACAGAGGCACTGCGGAAGGCTCGCCGTCTGCCCAAAGGGAAGAAAGGAGGAGACCAATGAGTCCAGAAAGTATCATCGTCGCGGGAATCATCGCCGCTGTTATTGGCAAGTTTTTCAAATCAAAAAAAGGTCCTGAGCACGTCAAAGTCGACGTCCATCTGCCCTACACTAAGAAAGATTTGTTCTTCGACCTGTCCTTCAGCCTGTTGGCCATTCTCTCATGGGGTTTTGCTTTGTGGATTTTTCTCAAGGCAGGCTTCAGCTTTAAGCAGTTGCTCATTTGCTTATTACTCACGCTAGCAGGATTGGCAATGCTGTTGCACCACCTCTTCCCCCGCGAGGCCAGCATACCCAAGGGCAAGGAGGACTTGGCAGTGGATATAAGGTGCGCAGAGGCTACGGCAAACCGATGGACATCGCTGTTATGCCTTCCACTCATGGCAGCCTATATGGTCAGTGAGAACACCTCCTTGTTCGGTATCGAGTGGGACTTCGAATATGTGTTTCTAGGCATCTTGATACTGATGCTTGTCGTAAATGTCAGCTTGGAAGCCATCTACTTAAAAAAGCACCGAATCGACATTGCTTTATCTGACCTTGATCTCTGAACATATTGAGATAAAACAACATACTATAAACAAAAAAAAACTGATATGGAAACAATCAAAAATGAGCATCTCACGGTCGAGGTATCGGAGATGGGAGCTGAGCTCCAGAGCATCAAAGACAGTGAAGGACGTGAATACCTGTGGCAGGGAGGCGAGAAATGGCCCCGCCGCTCCCCTATCCTCTTCCCCATCGTCTGCAGCGTGAACGACGACACCTATACCGTTGACGGACAGGAGTATCACCTGCCACGTCACGGCTTTGCACGTGACACCAAGTTCAAACTCATTGCACAAGGCGAGCACAAAGTGACCTATGCCCTGCATGAGTCGGAAGAGACGCTGAAGGTCTACCCCTACCGCTTCAACCTCGCCGTCAGCTATCGCCTCAGCGGCAACAAGATTCATGTCGTTTGGCATGTGGAGAACACCGACTGCCGGGAGATACACTTCCAGATAGGCGGGCATCCAGCTTTCCTTGCCCCCGGTTGTAAGGAGGACGAGGACCTGAAGGGCGTCATCCAGCTGCTGCCTTCAAACCTCAAATCTCAAAACTCCGCTCGAGCTTCGCTCGCTTGCTACCAAAGGGACGCAAGAAAACTCAAATCACTCAAGAGCTATATCGACGGCTCGCACGAGATGACGGAGATTGAGCTCGACCAGGTCAAGGATGGCCTCATCCCATTCAACGACGAGTTCTTTGCCAACGACAGCGTGAAGATACACGACTGCCAGACGCATGAGGCCTGCCTGCTCGACACTGACGGCTCACCCGCTGTGACAGTAGATTACAAGTGCCCCATCATCGCCTTCTGGAGTCCTTATCAGAAGAAGGCTCCCTTCGTCTGCATCGAGCCGTGGTACGGCCTGGGCGACCCTCGAGGATGGAAAGGCGAGTTCAAGGACAAGCCCTACATGAACCACCTGCAGCCTGGGGCATCGTTTATGAGCGAATACACCATCACCATCAAATAGAATCATATCCCCAAGGACAATACATATGGATGATGGAGCCTATGCGATGTCTGGCTCCCAAAGATGACGCTCCATATCCACATGTCCGTTGGGTTTGAAGGTCACACCTTCCGCTTCCAATAATGGGCGCTGACGACTCCAGCCTGGAGCCGTGCGCCCTTCTTTGTTGACCACACGATGGCAGGGCAGCAACTCTGCCCCAGGGGTATAACGAAGCGTACGGCCGACCATTCGCGAATGGCTGGGCCATCCTGCCCATGCAGCAATGGTGCCATAGGTAGTGACTCGCCCGCAGGGTATCTGCGCAACGATGTTCAGCACATCGTCGCGGAAGGTACGTGCCTGTTCTGGGGTCATCTTGTCTGGATAGTCTCTCATGGCTCTTTGATGAGTTAGCGCCACAAAGGTACAAAGAAAAACGCTGGCACGCAAGGTTTTTCCGAAAAAAGTTTGTACCTTTGCAGCCACTAACATCTGAACATGGCAAAAGACCTGCTATCTTACATCCGCGAAGGGCGCACGATGACTCGCAGCGAGAAGCTGCAGCTCATCGTCCAGCTGTCTATTCCCAGCATCCTGGCACAGATCAGCGCCACCGTGATGTTCTTCATCGATGCATCGATGGTGGGGCACCTGGGCGAGAAAGCCACTGCCGCCATCGGACTGGTTGAGACGACAACATGGCTGCTGGGCGGACTGGGGTCGGCTGCCAACATGGGATTCTCCGTGCAGGTGGCCCACTACATCGGAGCCAACGACTTCGAGGCTGCTAGGCGTGTGCTGCGCCAGTCGCTGGTGTGCTGCTTCCTGTGGAGCCTGATGCTCAGCATTGGCTGCATCCTCGTTCATGGTGTGCTGCCCTACTGGTTGGGAGGCGGAGCCGACATTGCCGGCGATGCCTCAGCCTATTTCCTCATCGTGGGTATGGCTGGCATCCTCTTCCAGATGAGCGGCCTGGCTGGATCGATGTTGAAATGCTCTGGCAACATGAAGGTGCCGTCGGCGCTCAACATCATGATGTGCGTGCTGGACGTGGCATTCAACTACCTCTTTATATATGTCCTGGACATGGGCGTAAGGGGAGCAGCAATGGGCACGGCAATGGCAGAGTTCATCACTGCCGTGCTGATGCTATACTTCCTGCTGGTGCGCAGCGATATGCTAAGCCTGAGAGGAAGGCCAGGTTCCTTCCGTCCAAAGGCCGACACCGTGGGTATGGCCTTCAAGATTGGTGCGCCGATGGGACTGCAGCACCTCTTGATGGGCAGCGCCCAGATCGTAGGCACCATCATCGTGGCACCACTGGGAACAGTAGCCATAGCTGCCAACTCGCTGGCTATCACCGTCGAGAGCCTGTGCTACATGCCTGGCTACGGCATTGCCGAGGCTGCCACGACACTGGTTGGACAGGGCATCGGAGCAGGGCAACGTCTGCTGACACGAAGCTTCGCCTATATGTCAGTGGGCCTGGGCATAGCGGTGATGACTCTGATGGGCGTGCTGATGTTTATCTTCGCACCAGAGCTGATGAGCCTGATGTCGCCTGTGGAGAACATCATCAGAGAGGGTGCCGACGCACTCCGCATCGAAGCCTTCGCCGAACCGATGTTTGCAGCAGCCATCGTTTGTAATGGCGTATTCATAGGAGCTGGCGACACGCTGAAACCAGCGATGATGAGCCTCGCCTCGATGTGGGGCGTACGACTCACGCTGGCTTGGTGGCTCTCACAGACTCACGGTCTGCGTGGCGTATGGACGGCAATGGCTATCGAGCTCACATTCAGAGGAATCATCTTCCTCATCCGCCTGTGGAAAGGCAACTGGAACAAGAAACTCAAATAACTTCACGACTATGATCAGACATATCCTCTTTGGAATCTTCACGCTGCTGGCACTGCCATCGACAGCTCAAACCCAGCAAGTACTGCTGGAGACGACGGAAGGCAACATCCGCATCGCACTTTCTGACCTCACACCCATTCATCGCGACAATTTCGTTCGCCTGGTCAACGAACATTTCTACGACTCCCTACTCTTCCATCGTGTCATCAAGGGATTTATGATACAAGGAGGCGACCCTGACAGCCGGCATGCCGAGCCTGGTGCCATGCTGGGCGAAGGTGACGTGGGATACACACTCGAACCTGAGTTTCGCACACCCCAGCTCTTTCATCGCAGAGGTGTGATAGCTATGGCACGCGAGGGCGACGATGTGAATCCTAGCCGCAAGAGCAGCGGATGCCAGTTCTACATCGTGTGGGGCAAGACCTTTGCCAGCAAGGATTTAGAGAATATGCAGGTGCGCCTCGACTCGATGACCAATCACCAGGTCAAGATTACTCCTGAGATGTTCCAAACCTACAGACGCATTGGCGGCACCCCTCATCTTGACGGCCAGTATACCGTCTTTGGCGAGGTGGTGGAAGGCATGGACGTCGTCAACCGCATCCAGCAGGTGTTTACTGACGACTACGACCGTCCCGTCGACGACGTTCGCATCATCCGTGCCACTTGTTTCGAAGCTAAATCTTTACAATAACAAACGTTTTTCTCAACACCCAACATTGAATTTTAGTAATTGGCTCAACTTGCAACCATTAGACATTGATTATGACGAACATACGAACAACAGCAGCTACGGATTTGAAAACCATAGCTGCTATTTATGATTCAATTTATGGATTTAGAGAAACTTGAAGCTCTGTATTATTTCCCTATAATCAAATTCACTAACGCCATCACGTCGACAATAGTAACCTTTTCATCACTATTGACGTCAGCCGCATTGTAGATGTCCGCAGCATTTCCCAAGATGACGTTGACAAGGGCTACTACATCGACGATTGTCACCTCTCCATCACCGTTGACATCGCCCAATATGGTTGCACGACAATTAAGAAGAATGGGATCATCAGCCGTACTTGCGGCAGTGCCATTAGCAAAGGTGACGTCGCGGCTGGCGGAAAGGACGGTGACTGAACGTTCGTTAATGAGGTCATAGACCTTGAAGGTTACCTTGCTGGCTGTAGTCGTGTTACTATAGATGCGGAGATAGTCGCCAACAGCGACACCAACACACTGGTCGCCAATGAAAGCACCAATGGCATAGCCACTGAGGTCATCCACAAGCACATCGTCCAACTCCAGTCCTATGTAGGCGGTCATATCATATTGGAAATCGGCATAATAAAATTTCCAAGGTGCCTGATTGATGGAGAGAGAGCCTCCATTGTTGACGACCTGCGTGTCAGAGTGGAACTGATTGCTGAGAGAGCCGTACGCGTATATTTCAATATCGCCATTGCTGTGGATAAGATCCTTGTCGGCACTGATAGCCCTAACCTTGGTCTCCTCGCCCGTAGCGTCATCAAAGTAGTTATTGGCATGGATGTAGAAGACACCATATGTGCCGTCAATTGTGATGACGCCACCATCATAAACAGGGCCTGTTGATTCTCCGACTACCTTGTTCTTACACTTGATGCCCTTCGAACCATCGCCGGCGATGTTGACCTTAATCTCGCCTCCGAGAAGGTATGCTGCATAGTTGGCTCGGATAGCCTCGGCATCGCGCCCATTAACAGTGAGGTTGAGAGTTCCTCCCGTCATATTAAAGATGCTATCGCATTTCAGGCCCGTCCCCTCGTCGACGTTAACGGTAGCGTTGATAACACCTCCCTTGATGTTCATGCGTCCGTAGTCGTCGCTGTCAATGGCATCGCTACCCACGTTTTCGATATTGAGAATGCCTCCGCTCATTTGGAAATAGTTCTTCTCGAACTCACCAACGCGTCCCCTGCCACAGTGGATGCCGTCGCTAATAGCTCCTATGATGTTGATGGTACCAGTAGTCTTCTTGATCTGCAGGTATTCCTTGGCACAAATAGCATGCTTGCTGTTGCCCAATACGTTGAGCGTGCCCCCACCCTCAAACTCAGGATGTCCATTGAAATACATTGCTGCCTTCTGTGAGCCACCGATACCGTCGGCAATCGTATTAACTGTACCGTCATCGAGGATGACGGCGCAACGTTTACCACACTGGATGTTGATAGCTGCCCCCATGGAGTTGATCAGCGTCAAGCCCGCCAGCTCCAGAGTCAGCTTGTAGGAGCCACTAAGGGTGAATGAGCCGGCATCAGACGATCCAGACAGCTTGTAGACGTATTCTTCAGTTGAGGTAAAGGCCGTCACGACTACATGGGCGCCGTTCGTGGTAACGCTGATGTCAGCCGTCTCAGGCTTGATGACGGTTGCGGTTGAGCCGCTGTAGATGATTTCGATAATGTCGCCTTCGGTGGCATAGGTCGCAATGAGGCAGACTATCGAAAGGAAGATAGTTGTTACAATTCTTTTCATAACGCTGGATTATTCGTGAGGGCGTTTCTTTTTTTTGTTACTAATTCGGTGAGAATATCGTGATAGATTATACAACCAGCACTCTTGGAGTTACCTGACCATTATCTTGCGGCTCTGGCCATCGCTGAGTTGTACCACATAAATGCCACTGCGCAGGCCGTTGGCATTGGCGGCAATACGCTGTCCGCTGAGGCTATAGACACCAATAGGACGTGCTGTGTGACTCGTGGCACCGGCGATCTCGATGAAAGTTGGCATGGGCGCTAAAGTGAAGGTAATGGGTTTCCTGAACGAGCCTGAGATATCGGCGCTGAAGGGCATCGACTGGCTGATGTCGTATATCATGCCCATCTCGTCGTAGGCTTTAAACGTGAGCGCTTCAGATCCCTGTCCGTGAACACTCAAGAAATGACGGCCATCTATGGTCTGACTGACACCTCGACATTCGCCATCGGCATAAGCTGCAAGGGTCAGCGGTAGTGTGACAGGTTGGCCTTCAGCATCCTCGATGCATCCAATGATTGCCATTACGTCGGGATAGGCATGGCGGTCGCAGGAGGCTACAGCGAAGGACTGTGCGCCAGAGTCAGAAAGTCTGGGCTTGCGAAGGCGGATATTAGACGCAGCATGTTCGAAGCGGATGGCTTTAGTTGTCGACGTACGATAGAGGTAGCCGCTGCCGGGCGTAAGCGAACTGAGGGAGCCGACCCATCCATCGGTGCTGTTGTATTCAGCAAAGCCGCTTAGGCCAATGATAATGTCGCCATCGTCGACCTTAGACGTGGCGAGGGCAGAGGTGAGCGTCTGCGGGGCCGTTTCGGTGTAGCCTATCCAGTTCCAACCGGGATGCACGGCAATGGGAGCAGACTTAGAGGGCAGTTGGCCGTTGAAGGTATAAGTATGGGCCTGGCTCATGTCAATCTTGTAGAGCGAGCCCGCCGTGAGGCGCTTGAGGAGGCCCTTCATCTGACGGTCGCTACTACTATAGTAGGCCTCGAGTGTCTGCCCAAGGATGCGGTCAGCATAGCCCTCGAAGGCGCTTACGGCGATGGCGTCGGTGAGGGGATGCGCACTCCAGTTCCAGCCTTGCGCCAAGTCAAGCACAAAGGTGGCATTGGTCAGGTCCATAATGCCCTGGTCCTCACCAATGAACTCATCAAAACTATGATGCATATTGGTACGCTCGATGGTGGGAAGAGCCATCTTGTAAAAAGTATTAGCACCGTCGGGATAGCGGCCTACCGACTCGTTGCCAGCATGCGAACTATAGGCAAGTCCGTCGGCGAACTCCTTGAGCGCCGGATGCAGTTCGAAATAGGCAGCGTTGTTAGCCACAAAGTCAGCCGACGAGGTGACGAGGGCCATCTGCCCATTAGCGTTGCCGAGCTTGAAGGGCGTATGCAACTGGCTGATGGACTCGAGTTCATCTGCCCAAAGGATGAGGTGGCCATTGGCAGGTATGATTGTGTTAGCCACGGTGCCCGAGGGAATCTGGTACTTGAGCGGATCGTCAATATCATCACTGAGATAGAGGCCTGATGCGTCGAGGTCCGTGTCAGTGGTGTTGTACAGCTCGATCCAGTCATTCTTCTTGAAGTGGTCGTTGACAAAGACAGTGTTGCCTGCGCTGACCTCGTTGACCTTGATGGGTGTGGCGACATCAGCCATTAGCTGGTCGTCATCAAGGCGCTTGAAGGTAGCTATCAGCGTGACACCGTCAGAGATCTGGGTAATATCGAGCTCAGGGCTGTCGAAAACGGCTTCTCCTTCATTCAAGATGGTTTGGCGGAACAGCTCAGCCGTCCAATAGATATCGCTCGAGTTGGAAGAGGTGTTGTGCACCTCGACGGCGATGACGTTCTCGCCCAAACGGAGACTTTCGTTGGGAATTAACAACGATTCGTAGCCTGCAGTGCTGCCTTCCCACGTGGTTGAGAAGGTTTCGTAAGCAGGCGTTCCGTCGGCCATCAGATGACGTCCGAACTCCTCGCCATTGATATAGACAACGAATCCATCGTCGACGAAGCAGTTCAACTTATACCGCTCGTTTTCTGAAGGTTCGGTATCCAAATTGAAACTCTTGCGGAAATAGTAGGTTGGTCGTTTGTCGTTGCTGTCGTTGCCAAAATCCAGCTGCTGGTTCCAATCCTGACTACCTCCGATGCCAACGTTTCCATATCCGAAGGGTCCATTGGACTGGCTCCAGTCAGCGGCTTCGTAGTCGGGGTTCGTCCAATCCTCACCGTCGAGCGTGCCTTGGTCGTAGAAACGCCATTCGGAGGACTTGTCGAAAAGTTGCACGCTGTCAGAAATGACGACTCCTTCATTCTTCTTCCATCCTATAAAACGATAGCCAGCAGGAGACATTGCAGTGATGGTGGCAGGCTCAAAGAGCTGCCCGTCGAATGTTGCCCTAGGCACCGGTTGGCCGTTAATCTCAAATGAAGCGCAATCGATGTTGGCCGAGAACTTGACATTCTTATTCTCCGACAACCCGAATCGGCCGCCCATATTTGTCATACGTGCACCACGGTTGTTGCGAATACGGGATAACATTTGGGAGGCAGAGTTTCTAAGATTACCATCATACCCTTCCATTGCCATAGCTGGCGTAGCGCGCTTGACCATATCGTCGAATACTTGCTGGGAGAATGAGGGCTCGAAGACGCTACCGTCAACGATGCAAAAGGCGTCGATGAACTTCTTCCGGAAGGGCTCGTAGTCCAACATGTTAACAAAGATATCGATGAGATAACTACTGTTGGTGTATGGATATCGGCTGTCGTGGCTATTACGACGATTCATCAGAGCGCCTAACATATCGGCATTCTCAAATCCCTGGTCTTGATCCATAAAGACGAGATGGAATTTGCCATCCTGACGCGAGCGGTATCCCTTGACGTTGTTGCTGTTGGTGAACCAGTCGGAGCATCCGACATAGCATCCTGCAGCCATGAAGTTACAATACTCGTCAATGTCGACGATATCGCAAATCTGCTCGTAGATGCTGTCGTCGGTCGGGTTGTCGGCGAGTTCTGCAGCGAGGTCAATCCAGTGCCGGAACACCTCGAAGTCGCCCACTTTCTGTACGTATCCCTGAACGCTGTTTAGCTCAAACTGATCCATCTCGTCGGTATCAATACCGTAGTTGCTATAGCCGTGGTTTTTGTTGTTGGGCTCGCGGATGTTGAACATCATCAGGTACTGTCCGTTGACGAAAACGTGTGCAGGCTGCACTGTCTGGCAGTCGAGGTTGAAACCGCTGCGGAGCACTATCTCATGAAGACCAGCATCCTTGATTCGTGCGTAGCCATCGTTGCCACCATTGCGTACCATGATGCCCTTGCTTTTGATGTAAGGCTTGTCCTCGAAGAAGGCATAAGGCAGGAAGTTCTGTCCAAGGTAGTATTTGTTGCCTTTGAGTCGAAAGGAAGCATTAGGCGAATAGAGGTTGCGCGTCCAACCTCCACAGACTTCAAAGTCACACTCCTGGTTCAGAGCCATGATAAAAGGCCCACCATTGTCTTTACCCTCTGGGACGAGGTACTCGAAGTTGACGGGCCGCTCCCACGAGCGGTTCCTGTTGGTGGAATAGCTGACACCACTGCCAGGGATGCCATTTGTACCTATGGTGTACGCTCCTATTTGATCGTCGTAGAGGTTAGCTTGATCGGTAACAACTGAGATGACGGGCAAATAGTAGCTGCGATCCATATAGATAAATGAACGCGTGACAACGGGGCTGGGCAGGTAGCCATCACGGAAAAGCCGGAAGCGATAAATAGCCGTTTCATCTTCGCTGACATGAAACATGCCCTCAGTCGTCGACATTCCATTTTCGAGCGTCGGTGTGCTACCATCCATAGTGTAATAGAGAGTACAACCCTCGGGAATGGTAACGTTGAAGTCGAATCCTTCAGAATGCATGCAAGCATCGTGGTCTACGACCGGTGCCTCCAGTTGTGTGGAGGCGAAAACGCCACACTCATTAGGCGCTGTGGGCGTGGGGAGCGAGGTCCATTGCCAAGTGTCGCTGCCGTCGGTAATACGAGCATAGCTGCAGCGCTGGATGGCAGCTGGGTAGGTCTGCGAGGCTATGAGCGTGCCGTCGCTGTTACTCAAGTAGATGGTACCGCCCTCGTAGGCTAGTTTCCAGTCCACCTGCTTGTAAGCAGCGTTACTGTAGAGAGTTCCTCCACGTACGTCGTGGTGATCAAACCAGATGGTTGCATAACCTTTGGCGCGTACTTTTCCCATATCTTCAGGCAGCTGAAATTTGGTGAGGTTGTCGGGGTCATCGCTCACGTAAAGGTTGCCTAGATTGATGTAGTTGCTGCTGGGGTTGTAGAGTTCAATCCATCCACCATAGTTGAACGAAGGGTCAACAAGCTGGTCAATGTTGGCCACCTGTATCTCGTTGATGACGAGATATGAGGGGTCAGCAAGCTCGGACTGTATTTTGCCAGGTACGGGGACGAGCTGAAACTCAGCCAAGTGGAAGAAGCCGTTTGGTCCTTCAGTCTCGCCCTGCTGCATCTCAGAGTAGAAGCGAAGGTACTTGTAATCCTCATGGAGGAAAGGCTCCGACTCAAGCTGTTCCAACGTGCCGGTGAAGGGCGTGCTTAGCTCGGCAAGTTTTACGCAGGCGTACTTGCTGGCGTTGGGGGCATACGTACCGTAAACACTCCAGAGTATCGTATGGTTGTTAGGTGTGTCGTAGCGAGTGAATTGCATCTTGATAAAGTCAATACCATTCATATCGGGCATTTCCACTTGAAAGTAATGAGTGCCGGGCTCAACGCTACCATCGTGCCAAGTGGAATGCCAATACGTCTCGACATCGTTGTCGATCAAGGCTCCAAGCGTCCCCTCCTCAGAGTCTGAATACGGGCTGCTGAGTTGCGAGACGTCTGTAATCAGCTCCACGACGGGATAGAGTTGAAATTCTGACATATGGAAATAGCCTCGAGAGCCTTGACTCGATCCCTGCTGGGCATCGGAATAGAAACGCAAGTAGGGGTAACCCTGATGACAGAAGGCTTCGGACGAGAGGGTCTCCGTGTTGCTGCTGAAAGGCGTGTAGAACTCCCCGAGCAGTGTGCAGTCTTCCTTTGCAGCATCAGGGTCGTGGGTGCCATAAACACTCCACTGCGTCGTATGGTCATTGGCTGTGTTGCGGCGGGTAAACTGGAAACGTATGAAGTCGATGCCGGCCATATCGGGCATCTCCACCTGCAGGTAGTGGGTGCCGGGTGGTACGCTTCCATTATGCCAGTCAGAATGCCAGAACGTGGCGGTGCTCTTGTCGATGAGTGCGTCTAACTGTCCTTCGATAGAATCGGAATAGGGGCTGCTGAGCTGCGAGACGTCGGTGATGAGTTCGCGCTCACTCTTGCCAGACGCCGTCAACGACACCAATAGGCAGACAATCATTAACGCGCGCGCACACGTAGACCAATAACTTAAATAATTCATGATACGAACGTAATACTTTTCGGATTGATTGTTTTCGGCTACAAAGATAGTCTTTTTTTTTTAATCGGCAAAAAAAAACGCGAATAAAGTATATAAATATTGTATAAATACTATTATGAGGGCATCAGTCAAAAAAAGAATGCAGACCTTGGTTATCACAACTGGGCCTGCATCTAAACGATATTAATAACTAAAAACCTTCTCTAAACATGTTAACCTAAAACGAATCTTGTTTACCTAAAAAACCAAAACCTACTGAACTAACAATCTTAACTTACCTAATAACTAACTAACAACTATTGAATATCGTATTCTGTTTCCGCCTTTCACAAGGCTTTGTTTCCTTTTGACGGTGCAAAGGTACGACGAAAAACTCATTCGCGCAACATTTTTCGCCCTCTTTCGCATGAAAAAGGCTGCATTATTGACACAAGTCAATCGCAGTGTGTGCGAACACAATCTCTTTGTGCCCGATAACAGCCCCGATTGGCCACGGTTCTAAACGGTTTATTAATCAGAGGAGAGCTCGGCCGCAACCAGATTGGTCAGCTCCACAAACTCGGCTATCGAGAGCTGCTCTGGACGGCGGGTAAGAAGTGAAGAGTGAAGAGTGAAGAGTGAAGAATCCTGTGGCAACAACTGGCGCAGGCTGACGCGAAGCATCTTCCGGCGCTGGTTGAATGTGGTCTTCACCACCCGCTTGAACAAAGCCTCATCGCAGCCAAGGGCGGTCACATCGTTTCGTGTCATCCGGATAACGGCACTCTGCACTTTGGGAGGCGGATTGAACACATTGGGCTCGACGGTGAACAGATACTCTACGTTGTACCAAGCCTGTATCAGCACGGAGAGAATGCCATACTGCTTCGATCCTGGCTGCGAAGCCATGCGCAGTGCCACTTCACGCTGGATCATACCTGTACAGCAGGGAATCAGGTCACGATTGTCGAGCATCTTGAAGAAGATCTGCGACGAGATATCATAGGGGTAGTTGCCTGTCAGCACAAACTGACCGCCATCGAACAGCTGACGGAGGTCCATCCGCAGAAAATCCTCGCCGATGACGTTATCCCTCAGTCGTGGGAAATGCTCATAGAGATAGGCCACTGACTCCGCATCGATCTCCACCACCCGCAGTTGGCGAGGCTTCTCTGCCAGGTACTGCGTCAGAACGCCCATGCCAGGACCCACCTCCAGGACAGGAATATCTGGACAGGCGTCCACCGTGTCGGCTATCCGACGTGCTATCGACAGGTCGGTGAGGAAGTGCTGTCCCAGGTTTTTCTTTGGTCTTACTTGTTTCATGGGTGCAAAGGTACGAATAAGCGAGGGAAATACCAAATTTATTTGAGGATTTCCGAGCGAAGTACCTTCGACCGTCAGGTCAAAGGTAGTGCAAATCGAGGGAAATGCAAAATAAATCGCGATTTATTTTCATTTCCGAGATGCAGCCGACCTTCGACCGTCAGCTCAAAAGTACGCCACTTTGCTAGCATTCCCATGGTGGGAGCGTCACATTCCCAGCATGGGAGCGTGTCATTCCCAGCAAGGGAATGTGACGCTCCTCCGCTCCTTTCGTCACGCCTGTGACGATCCGGCTTGACTCTTATTAGTGACGTTTTTTAAAAGAAAAACGATTTTTGTGGCAAGACCTAACATTTATTTCATGCAACACACTCTATACCAGACGTTTACGTTGTTTTAGAAGCCCTCAAGAGGTAACTAAGAGGTAACTAAGACCTAACTAAGAGGTAACTGAGAGGTAACATGAGCCCCCTCTTTCGCCTTCTAATAAAAATCGCAGAAAAAGCATCATTTTTGAGTGAAATACTTGCAAATCACAAAAAAATTTTGTACCTTTGCAGGTGAAATTGCGAAGCTGCTCACGCGCAGTCATTCAAGCATGCTTGATGGCTCTCGCTGAGATGCAGCAAGGCATTCGGAAATGCTGTGAAAAGCACACGTCCTGACAGAGAATAAAGACTAAGTTCGTAATCAAGTGAGAATGAAGTAGAGCTCGCTCTGGCTTTGTTCGAACTTCAAACGGACTCGAGCTGTATAGCTTCATGAACTATATTTAACTAATCAAAATTGAAAGGAGTTTAAATCTATGAACGAAAAATCCTTGAACAATGGGGTAGCTATGAATGCCGCCCTCGAGACAACGCTCGCTGTCGAGCTGTTTCTCAATGAACGCTACCGCTTCCGTCGCAATGTACTGAACGGGAAGGTAGAGTTGGCCGATCTGCCTGATGTCGACACGCCTGCTGATGAGGCTGGCCGTGAGACATCAGACCACCCTCTCGAATGGCGCCCGCTGACCCAGGAGGCGCTCAATAGTATCATCCGTCGGGCCAAGAAAGAGCAGGTTTGCGAAAAAGGAAGTCCGAAGACGGCGATTGTCGAGTTCGTACATTCAGAAGATGTACCCGTACATAATCCTATAGGCGACTACCTGCAGCAGCTGCCAGCATGGGACGGAAAGAACCACATCGCCCAGCTCTTCAGCCGTCTGCCCGGCCTCACCTCCGAGCAGCAGGCATTCCTTGCCACCTGGCTTCGCTCGGCTGTGGCTCACTGGATGCAGATGGACACCCTTCACGGCAATGAGTGTGTGCCCACGCTGATTGGTGCCCAGGGTTGTGGCAAGACCACCTTCTTCCACCGATTGTTGCCGATGGAGCTGCGTCAGTACTATCTCGACCATCTGAACCTGTCGAACAAGTTCGATAAGGAGATGGCGCTGACCAACAATCTCTTGGTGAACCTCGACGAGCTCGAGGCCATCCGTCCCAGTCAGCATGCGGCCCTCAAGCAGACTCTCTCGAAGAGCAAGGTGAACGGGCGCCCTATCTATGGCTGTGCACAGGAAGACCGTCCTCGCTTCGCCTCGTTCGTAGCTACGACCAACAATCCTCATCCGCTGACCGACCCAACGGGCAGTCGCCGATACATCTGCCTGCAGATTCCTGACGGACAGTATATCGACAACACGGGTGAGATTGACTACGGACAGCTTTATGCCCAGGTGGTCTATGAGCTGACGGTGGCCAAGACACCCTATTGGTTCTCCAACGACGAGGTGGCACGTATCCAGCAGCTGAACCAGAACTACCTGGTAAAGAAGGACATCGCTGAGATGGTGGAGGCCTGCTTCCGCAAGCCCAAGGAGGGTGAGGCAGCCAAGCTGATGAACTCGAAGATGCTGCTGAGCCACATCCAGAAAGCCTATCCCTCGGTCGACATCAATCACGGCAACAAGGTCCGTGTAGGACAGGCGATGAATTTGCTCGGCTATGAGTTCAACGACCGCGGCAATGTACCTTTCTACAAGGTCATCCCCGTGCTTGCAGCATAGGCTGGAGTTAGGTCTCAGTTAGGTCTCAGTTACCTCTCAGTTACCTCATAGTTAGGTGTGAAAGGGGCATATTTAATGCTTAATCAACTCAAAATCAAACAATTAAAAATCCACAATGTTAGGTCTTATGGAAAAACAGCTAGAATTAAAAAATATTCCTTGGGAATACGAACTTTGTTTCAATGAAAACTGTCCGTTGCGAGAGGAGTGCCTGCACTATCAGGCCTATCTGCTCCAGCCGGCCAGGCGACTTGGTGGCCCAGCCATCTATCCGTCAGCGTGGAAGAGTGGCGAATGCTCGCGCTTCTGCGAAGCCAAACTGATACAGAAGGCATGGGGCTTCGATCATCTCTACGACAACGTGCCGAACAATCTGAAGTCAGCAGCGCGCCAGGATGTGCACGCCTACCTGGGCAGCGGCCAGAGTGCCTACTATCGTGTCCATCACGGTGAGCGCATGCTCTCGCCCCGCCAGCAGCGCGACATCCTGAACATATTGTCCAAATACTGCAGCACCGAAGGCATCTCCTTCGACCACTACGTCACCGACTTCGACTTTAGCTAATTGCATGAAGAAGCCTCCCCGTCGAAAGGGAGGCTTCATCATTTCTAGTTTTATTTTGGTATAGTAATACCCATCAAAAATGTCGGAACAGACAAAAAAAACACAAGTTTCGACACTTTATAAGGAATTATTTTGTACCTTTGCACCCAAAATCAGATAGATTATGATTATAGGTAGAGTCAAAGAACAGAGAGAACTGCATGAGGCATATGAATCAGAGTATTCGGAGTTTGCCGTGGTGTATGGCCGCCGCAGGGTGGGCAAGACATTCCTGGTGCGGGAGACTTTCAACTACACCTTCACGTTTGAGCATTCTGGAGTAGCAAAGGGCAATATGCGGGTGCAGCTTCACGCTTTCCGTGATTCACTGGCAGATGCCGGAATGGGTAAGGTGAAGATTCCCGAGGATTGGATGGAGGCGTTTTCCTTACTGCGCCAGCTCATTCGCCAAAGTAAAGAGAGGAAGAAAGTGGTGTTTATTGACGAGATTCCTTGGATGGACACACAGCGCTCCAATTTTGTATCTGCCGTTGAGTACTTCTGGAACAACTTTGCTTCGGCGCGTAAGGATGTACTGCTCATTATCTGTGGATCGGCAACAGCGTGGATTATCAACAAGGTGCTGAAGAATCACGGAGGGTTGCACAATCGTGTGACATACCGATTGCCTGTCATGCCCTTCACGCTCCATGAGTGCGAACAATATATGAGGGGCAAGAAGATTCAGGCCTCGCACTATGACCTGTTGGAATACTACATGGTGTTCGGTGGCGTACCCTTCTATTGGTCGCTTCTGACACGTGGGCAGAGCGTAGCGCAGAATGTTGACAGACTTATTTTTGCGGAAGAAGGCAAACTCCGCTATGAATTTAACGAGCTTTACGACTCTTTGTTCCGTA
>JAEEGK010004807.1_pt1 | contig 32927 bp, 28 predicted proteins | sample 8958771 | NCBI WGS metagenome assembly JAEEGK01 (sample SAMN16246547, study PRJNA631951) | gut metagenome | biome: gut microbiome; feature: rumen; material: SC-attached | host: Bos | place: Iran: Karaj | collected 2018-10 | reverse complement strand
ACAATTTTGTGTTCTGGACCACTGACATGAGGGTAGTGGTAGCGGATACATTTGTATGTATGACATCATATGATATGGCAACATGTCTTGCACTGTTTACCAATATTTCCGCGATCGTTATCTTTATTTCCCGTATGGAAATGAATTTCCATGACCGTTATAAAAAATACTCGGAGGCTGTTATCGGCGGCAGAGGAATGGACATAAAAAATGCCAAGAGCCGTATGTTTGAACAGCTGAAAACCGAGATAATGAACCTGGTACGACTTCAGTTTATAGTAACAGTTATATTGTATCTGTTATTTGTGATATTCATGCCGATGTTCGGTTTCGGAGGCCTGATACTTCAGATCTACCCTTGTCTGGCAGCAGGATATTTCATTATGTTCCTGATGTACGGGGAGCTGGTTTTCCTGTATTATTTCAGCGATTTAAATGGGGCACTGGCTTCGGCTTTATCATTCTGTGCAGCCACACTTGTATTTACGATAATATCCTGCCATTTATCATCAATCTGGTGGGGACTCGGCCTTGTACTCGGGTCTTTTGTCGGATTTACCGTGGCATATTTCAGGCTCAGAAGCATAGAGAAGAACCTGGATGTACATGTTTTCTGTAACGGCAACCTTCTTGACCGCGGACCGACCAAGAAGAAGCCGTCTAATATAGTATTTGACAGAAAAAACCTGATAGGCATGCCTGAGAAGGAAGAAGAAAAATAAGCAGCAATAAGGAGCAAATATGGATTACGGTATTTTCCTGAAAGTTATAATGATACTTGCCGGAGTAGTCATTCTGCTTACCGACATAATCCTGCTCGCAAAAAGAAAATTAGCCGAGTCGGTATCAATCGTGTGGGGGTTTGTTGCACTGCTGTGTATCATAGCGGGCATCGTACTGCATCCGAGCGGTTGGATCGAATACATGAGTGAGACCGGTATGGCACTCGTGATCATACTCGGGTTTTGCTTTATATACGGACTGTTCTATGCCAGCTGTCATCTTTCGGAAATCTTAAAAAAACAGACCGAGATGGCTATGAATATATCTCTGTTAAACCAGGAGATAGTGGAACTGAAAAAAGAGATCGCTGAACGGGAAAATAATCTTGAAGCAGGGACAAAATGAAAAAAATACTGTTTGTTATGAATACAATGGGCAGGGCAGGAGCTGAAAAAGCACTGCTTGAGCTGTTTAAACATATTGACAGGACAGAGTATGAGATTTCCCTGTTTGTTCTTACCGGACAGGGAGAGCTGATAAGTGAGGTCCCGGAATACGTTAAACTTTTAAACAAAAACCCCATCCCTGTTTCCGTGCATTCGGAAGAGGGCAGGAGGAAGCTTATAAAAAGCAGCCTCAAGGCTTTGTTTACGAGATTTAACTTTATCAGGCTCATACCTTATTTTGTAAAAAATTTAAAAGCACTCAAAAATAACGGAGTATACCAGCCGGAAAAACTCCTTTGGAGAGTTTATGCGGACGGAACTCCGGTGTTTGATACGAAGTATGATATTGCAGTTTCCTTTATAGAGGGAGGGGCTGCTTACTACGTGGCGGACCATGTAAATGCGGAGAAAAAAGCCGCGTTTATACATGTTGATTATTCTTATGCCGGCTATACGAGAAAGCTGGATAAGGAATGTTATCTCAAGTTTGACAGGATATTTGCGGTATCGGGCGAAGTGGCCGGGGTGTTCAATAAGGTATATCCTGAACTTAGTAGTAAAACAGAGATATTCCCTAATATGATAGACAGGGAAGAGATAAAAAGACGTGCAAATGAGGGAACGGGATTTACTGATGGCTTTAGCGGAGTAAGGATACTAACCATAGGAAGGCTTTCAGCCCAGAAATCGCTGGAAACCTCGATAGAAACATGTCATCTCTTAAAGAAACACGGAGAAAACATCCGATGGTATGTATTGGGCGAAGGACATCGCAGGAGAAGGCTTGAAGAATATATAAAAAAGCTGGGACTGGAAGAAAGCTTTTTACTGCTGGGTTCAAAAGAAAACCCGTATGCATTCATTAAAGAGGCTGATATTTTTGTACATTGTACAAGATTTGAAGGAAAGAGCCTCGCTGTGCAGGAAGCACAGGTTTTGGGCAAGCCGATCATCGTTTCCAATTGCAGCGGCAACAGGGAACAGATCATAAACGGAGAAGACGGAGCAGTATGCGATTTCGATCCTAAAAGTATGGCTAAATCAATATACGGGCTTATACATGATGAGGATACACGCAGAAAGTATTCCGAAAACGCCGCAAAGAAAGAATATGGTGAAAGAGCATCCATAGAAAGGCTTTTGGATCTTTGAAGGGGTGAATATATTGGGGACAGAACGGAAAGAACTTTTGATAATCATTCCGGCATATAATGAAGTAAAGACCATCGGTAAACTATTGGATAATCTTGAAGGAGCAAAGGTTACAGATTGGGCTGATCTTTTGGTAATAAATGATGCGTCAAACGACGGTACCGGAAAGCTGGTAAGATCCAGAGGGTACCGTGTAGTCACACATATTTTTAATCTCGGATACGGAAGCGGACTTCAGTTAGGATATAAATATGCATACAGAAATAAATATAAATATCTTATCCAGATGGATGCGGACGGGCAGCATGATGTTTCAAATGTTGAAAAGCTGTATCTGAAATTAAAAGAAGTCGATGCGGACGGCAATAGCCCTGATATAGTACTCGGATCCAGATTTGTGGAGGGTGCTGCGCCGTTTAAGACAAGTTTTGTAAAGAAAGCTGCCATAAAGCTTTTCAGATTCCTGATAAAGCTGTTCGGACATATAAAGATCATGGATCCTACGACAGGACTTCAGGGATTAAGCTGTCGTACGTTTTCTTTTTATTCCGGATATGATCATTTTGATGACAAATATCCTGATGCCAATATGATCCTCAAGATGAGACTGTTAGGGTATAATATCACTGAGATACCTGCAGAGATGCACTCAAGGACCGACGGTGTCAGCATGCATTCCGGTCTTAAACCCGTATTATACATGTTCAGAATGATGTACTCCATTATAGCTGTATGGGTAAGGATCAGATTATTCCATAAGGATCTGGAAGGGGCTGTACATGATAAAACTCCTAAAATCCAAAATTAAATACAGATCATTTCATAAAGCGGTAATGGCTGAAAGCACGGAGATACCGGCAAATCCTTTAAGGGGATGGTTTGATCTGTATGCATTTGAACTTGACGGAGATACAGAACAGTTTAAAAATGAAGCAAAAGAGAGAATGGATAATGATGTCAATCTGATACTTTTGCTTGCGGATATCTCTGCTTATAAAGGCGGGGATATTGCGGACGGAGCTTTATATAAACTTGAACAGATTATTTCTTTTTTTAGAGAGAATAATAAGGATATCATATTAAGAGTTACTTATGACCATGCCGGCAAAGGTATGGAAAGAGAGCCTTTTTCGTTTGATATAGTAAAAAAACATGCTGAAGTTATAGCCGGATTTGTCAGAGCCCATCATGAGGATATTTTTCTGTATCAGGGGCTTCTTATAGGCAAATGGGGAGAAATGCATACTTCCAGATTTTCATCCATAGAAAAACTTTGCGAGCTCCATGAGATATTTGAAAAGGGACTTCAAGGCAGCGTATATACAGCTGTAAGAAAGCCGGCAATATTAAGAAATATAAAAGGCGAGCCTGATAACAGGGATAGTTTTGACCCCGGCACACTTGGTATTTTTAATGACGGTATGTTTGGCTCGGATACGGATCTCGGTACCTACGACAGTTCGGAAAAAGACTGCAGGTGGGATAAGCCCTGGAACCGCGAAAATGAGCATAGGTTTACGGCCGGTATTGCTGAAAAGGTGCCTGTAGGCGGAGAGGCTTTGTTCGGTGAAGGCTTTGTGAGCACACATACTCCTAAGGATTATATAGATGAGCTTGCACTTCAGCATATCACATATCTTAACAGGCATCATGACGTAAAGCTCATCAATTACTGGAAAAAAACAAAGGTCAGTTGTAGAGGCATCTGGAACGGAAGATCATATTTTGATTATATAGGGGCACATCTGGGATACCGCTTTTTTGTCAAAAATGCGGCGATGTACAGGAAAAAAGATGATTGTTTTTTAAAGATCGTGGTTGAAAACCAGGGGTTTGCTCCTTTGTATAAAAAATCCGATCTGTATGTGATCGTAAAAGAAGATAATGGATCGATAAAACGCATCTGCGCAGAGGCACAGGGGCTTAACGGGATAAGCCCTGACGAACAGAAAGAGATAGAATTTGTTATCCCTAAGATAAAAGGGGAAATTTTCCTTTACGCCTGCATTGCCGATATCGGGAAGAACATATATTTTTCAAATCAGGGATCGCATGCGGAAGGTGTATTATTGGGAAACATGACTTGATTTTGGGACGGATCCCAAAAAAGAGCGGGAGGATTTTCAGTTGGACAAGTTATATTGGGTCTTAGAATACATAAAAGTATTTTTTGCTTATTTTTTTATCATGTATCTATGGCCTTCTGTAGTGTTTAAAATGTATCTGAAAAAAAAGCAGAGCAGAATTTATAAGTTTGCGTTCTGCAGTGTGGTACAGCTTATACTTATCAATACGATGGTCTTGGGACTTGGTCTTATAGGTATTATGGGACCTGTTTCTTTTAATATACTTTTTTACGGATTGTTTTTATTCTTCTTATTTAAAGATGTAAGAATACCTAAGAAAACCGTTGAAAATTTAAAACATCTTGCTTCGGGCACATACGGAATTAAAACGCTCTTTTCAGATCTTGGTAAATATATAAAGAGAAAAAGCATCAGCATCAAGAACCGTTTTAAAGCCTTTATAAACGGTAATTGGGCAGAATACGGAATGCTGTTCGTGCTGGTGGTTTTTGGACTTATATATTTCAGTGTCAATTCTATTCAGGAGAATTCATACGGATTCGGTGACCTCTATACCCATCATTCCTGGACGTATAATCTTGTAAACGGACAGATATTCTCGAGCGGCGTTTACCCTGAAGCCATGCATTGTCTTATTGCGGCTGAATACTGTGCTTTCGGTATTCCCGTTTACAGTGCGCTCCTTTTTACAGGACCTGTTTTTTCTTCGATCATAATCCTTTCCTTATATATCATGTTCAAGGAGCTGTTTAAATGGAAATGGTCCCCTATGCTTGCTACGGCATTATTGCTCGTTGTTGATGCCAGATGCTTTTATATAGCACAGGGTATAGCGAGATGGCAGTGGACCATGCCTCAGGAATACGGATTCCCTGCCATGTTTTTCTGTCTGACGTATCTGATCAGATTTTTCAAGAACAAAAAGGTATATGAGAAAAGTAAAATTCCGCTGTTTTTGAGGGATGACGATCTGTTAATCTTTACATTTTCGGTGGCATCGACCATAGCTGCACATTTTTATTCTACATTTATGGCGGTAATGCTCTGCCTTGCCGGAGCATGTATTTTGATCATCAGGTTCTTCTCAAAGAAATTTATAGCGTTTCTGATCGCATGTTTTGCAGGACTAATAATAGCTGTAGCTCCCATGCTGGTAGCACTCGCAGAAGGATATCATTTCCAGGGCTCCATACGATGGGCTATGTCATATATCTTAAGTGAGGACCAGATGGAAGCTCTTTTCGGGACAAGCGGGGGTACTTCGTATTCTTCGGGAGATGTACCGGAAGAAACTGTTGAGGATCAGAAAGAATCCCTAACGTTAAGAGAAAGAATAGACAGCGTTTACCGTGATGCATATGTGGTTTTGCATGGAAAAGAACGTGCATTGATCTTCATATTTATGACACAGATAGTTATGGGTATCTGGGCGGCGGTCCGTATTATAGTTTTTATCTGCCGAAAGGCAAAGCCCGAGTTCCCGCTTTATGGAAATCAGTTTGACGGATATGTTGTGATAGTGCTGGCCTCGGTATTGTTTACGGTTACATTTTCCCTTAATTCAGTGGGACTTCCTCAGATCATAGAGCCTTACAGAGTCGGTATTATATCTCATATTATGGGCTTGGCTCTTTTGGTTGTGCCTGTAGATGTTATCGGAGTATTTATTCTGGATCACATAAAGAAGGACATAACAGGCCCGGTAGTGACATTACTGCTTTTGGCCGGTATATATGTGGGGGCTAAAATCGGAGGTTTCTTCCACGGGTATCTCGGAATAGAGCTTACCAGATATAACAGTACTGTCAGGGTAACAGATGCTATTTTGGATGAAATGGGTAAAGGGGCAGACAATTTTACCATAATATCTTCCACAGATGAGTATTACCAGATAATAGGATACGGATTCCACGAGGAGCTGGTCAGCTTTGTTAATAATACAGAGGAAACAACGTATACTATCCCCACGGAATATCTGTTTATCTATATCGAAAAAAATGCGATCGCAAGAGCACAGTATCATCTGGCAAACGGGCCGGAATGGCTGGCGGAAAACAAGTACTACGATTATTACAAGGATCACGGAATTACCAATATTGAGCCTGAAATATCGAAAGTAACCATTTCAAAGGATTATTCCGAATTATACTTCGGTAAATTCCCCGAGGTATTTGCGGTTTATAATATTCCATGGATAAGAACGGTACTTAATTCAAAACTGTTTGCATGGTGTCAGAAGTTTAATGCCATGTATCCCAATGAACTGCACGTATATTTTGAGGACGATGATATCCTGGTTTACTATCTTCGCCAGAATCCGAGAAACCTGTATGAACTTGCGACCATGGATCCGACATTCATGCTGCCTCCGGAGAGCTACAGTAATCCTATCTGGCCGACGAACTATTCTGATTCCTTGAATCTTCAGGAGTGACAATGACAGTATTTAATGACCTTATGAGTATGCTCAGTCTGGCACTCAATGAGAAAAATCTTTCAGAGAAAGAGATAAAAGACCGACTTGATGAACTGAATAACGGCGGACTTGATTGGGAAAAGCTGGCGGTACTTGCAAAAGAGAATTCCGTGATCGGAATCCTGTATGAAATACTTAAAGGATATGATAAGATTCCGGAAGCTGTTATGAAAACAGTCGATTATTACTCTAAGAAACTTTGCAGGAGAAATTACAAGTTCCTGGTTATTTTCGAAAAGGTCAAAGCAGCGTTTGAAAAAGCGGGTATACAGTTCTGTATCATGAAGGGATTTGCCGCCGCTCAGGACTTCCCGGTGCCTGATGTAAGAAAATTGAGTGATCTTGATATACTTTTGCCGGATCCGGAGGCTCTCCCCAAGGCTAAACAGGTGTTAGAGGCGATAGGCTTTACAACACAGGAGGAGCAGTATGCCAACCATCATCTGTGTATGAGGGAGCCGGGAGGTAAGCTTATCGAGATACATAACATGCTTGCCGAACCGTTTGATGATGCAAAAGTAAATGCATATCTGGAGAAGTTGGTCCCGGAATGCCGGAATCATATAGTGTTCAAAGAGATAATGGATGTGGATATCCCGGTGCTTACCGATGCTTATCACGCCTTTGAACTTCTGATGCATATGCTGCAGCATTTTTTGCTTGCAGGATTCGGGATAAAGATGCTCTGTGACTGGGTAGTGTTGTGGAACAGGGGATTAAGCGAAGAAGACCGCAAGCAGTACATGGAACTGGTGGAGAAGAGCAGAGTGAAAGGCTTTTCCGATGCCATTACCAGGGTATGTATACGCTACCTCGGACTAAAAAGGGATAATGTACTCTGGATGGGGCTCTATGACGGAAAGTTAAGCAGGGAAGAGCTTGACGCAGAAACAGAGGAATTTACTGCAGACCTGTTTGAGGCCGGTGAGTTTGGAAAAGTTAAGGGCCGCATGGTCGCATTAAGAGGAAACGGACTATTTGATTACGTGAGGGAATTTCACCATCAGATGCATATCAATTTCCCGAAAGCCGGGAAATGCTTCCTGCTATGGCCTGTATTGTGGGTGATAACACTTGTAAGGTTCTTGAGAAACAATAAAAAGGTGAGAGATGTTTCAAGCCGTGAGCTTTTCGACAATGCAAAGAAACGCGGCAGACTGGTAAAAAAGCTTCATATATTTGAATGATGTATTATTTTATAAGATTAATAGATTTTATTACAAAAACGGCTCTGTGCTCTGTACAAAGTCGTTTTTTTATTATACTATAATATATGTCATTCTGAGCGTAGCGAAGAATCTTACAAAAAGAAAAAGGAGATCATTATGCAAAATACACCTTCTTCAATCAGAGTAAATATGACAGGATATCTGCCCGGACTGCCTAAAGAAGTGGCAGTGCTTTCGGGAGATACATTAAGTGTTCTTGACAGTACAGGAAAAGAAATAAAGAGTTTCAGCAATATAGATATCAAGCCTGATGAGGCATCCGGGGATAATGTTACCCTCATAGACTTGGGAGACCTTCCGGAAGGAAAATATATACTTAAAAACGGTACGGATGAGCGTGAGATAACAGTTGCAAAGGATGCGTTTAAGAAAGTAACGGGCGCACTGATAAAGGGTCTGTATTTCCAGCGCTGCGGATGTGCACTTGAGGCTAAATATGCGGGAATACATGCGCATGGTGCATGCCATACGGCACCTGCCACCGATTGGGAGGACAGGAGCATAAAGAAATCTGTTTTAGGCGGCTGGCATGATGCCGGGGACTACGGAAAATACGTGGGCCCGGGTGCGGTGACCGTAGCACATATGCTGTATGCATATATGCTTTTTAAAGACGGTTGCTCTGATGAGCTGAATATCCCCGAGAGCGGTAACGGCGTCCCGGATATATTGAACGAGGCACGCTGGGAGCTTGAGTGGATACTTAAGATGCAGAAGGATGACGGTTCATTCTATCATAAGCTTACAAAAGAGAGATTCGCTCCCTTTATCATGCCTGAGGACGATCTTCTTCCCGAATTTCTGATACCTGCTTCACATTGCGCTACGGAGGCAGCTATAGCTGCACTTGCACTTGCCTCACGTGTGTATGCGGAATTTGATAAAGCTTTTGCAGATAAAATGCTGGAGGCAGCATTAAAAGGCTGGACATGGGTGGAACAGAATCCTGAGTTTAAGCCTTATATGCAGCCGGAAGGTGTAAACACCGGGATGTACGGAGACTGGAACGACAAGGATGAGCGTTTCTGGGCGGCATGCGAGCTGTTTGCTTCTACAGGAGATGAGAAGTACAGGTCAAAAGCGGAACAGATATATAAGGATGCCAAAGATGTAGAGCTCATAAAGAAGGAAGTGGAAGGAAAGCCTTTCTTTGAGCGTATGAAGAAATGGAATCCCGATTTTAAGTTCCCTGTAGGATTAAATGTTACCCAGTACGGCTGGATGGATGTGAGCGGACTGGGAAGCTTATGCAGTCTCTTTGTGATCGGGGAAAAGGGCGGCAGTGTAATATATGAAGAGCTGAAGGCCGATTTCTTAAAGAAGAGTGCGGAAGTACTGACTTTAGTGCAGGGTTCGGGCTACGGTACAGCCATAGAACCGAACCGTTACGTTTGGGGCAGCATTCTTACCGTAATGAGCAATGCCATGACCATGATCGTGGACTGGAAGCTTACCGGAAATACCGATATGAGGGATGCGGCACTGAATCAGCTCAATTACGCACTTGGCGTAAACGCCCTTGATATATCGTTCGTTACCGGCTTTGGAGAGAAGAGGGTCATGAATCCCCATCACCGTCCTTCAGGTGCCGACGGCATAGAAGAGCCTGTACCCGGACTTATTTCGGGCGGTCCCAACAAGGGTATGAATTATCCCGAGGTAAAGGAAAGATTAGGAGATACACCTGCTGCAAAATATTTTATTGATGAGACTTTTTCGGCAGATACCAATGAGATAGCAATCTACTGGAACTCACCCGCTATTTTTGTGGCAGCATGTTTTAATTCTCTTTAAGCCTTCCCCTTGAGGGGAAGGTGTCATGCTGTAAGCATGACGGATGAGGTGGAAAATGTAAAAAAATTAAAGGAGTGACTGCATGCAGATCTATGATATTTCTCAGGAAGTTTTTTCCTGCGCCGTATATCCCGGAGATCCCCAGCCGGTGAGGGAAGTGAAGCTCCGCATAAGTGAGGGAGCCGTATGCAATCTCACCGCATTCGAGATGTGCGCCCATAACGGGACGCATGTAGATGCGCCGTTTCATTTTATAGACGGGGAAGAGACTATAGATAAGGTACCGCTTGATAAGTTTATCGGTCCGGCTTATGTGGCAGAACATAACGGGGATATTACAGCGGAAACAGCGGAACGGATACTTAGTGAGGCAAAAGGTGCAGAAAGGATCCTTGTTAAGGGTGATGCCGTAATGACAAAAGAAGGTGCAGAAGTATTCGTAAAAGCCGGCATAAAGCTTTTCGGAAATGAGTCTCAGACCGTAGGTCCGTTAGAGGCACCTATGGAAGTACACCTTATCATGCTTGGAGCAAAGGTAGTACTTTTGGAAGGTGTGAGATTATCAGAAGTACCTGTGGGAACATATCTCTTAAATGCTGCACCCATTAACCTGGGCGGCTCGGACGGAGCCCCCTGCAGGGCTGTACTTATATCCTTATGATGATCGGGTGGAATATTGATGTCATCTTTCACTAATGTGAGGGATGACATTTTTTATTTTATAAATAGCAATTTTCTACAAGAATAATGATATGAATTAATATAGACAAGCGGACCATATATTTGTTATCCTTAATGTATAGAGGGTATAACCTTCTAAACCACCACATGAGAGGGATAATACATGGAAAAGTATGCTAAGCTCTGGCTTAAATATTCGCCTAAGAAAAACAATAAGGAATGCGGGCTGTTAAAAAATATAGTTTTCAGCGGTTCATATACGGGCGATAAGATCATAGAAAATGCAAAAAAAGAGTTATGTCTCGGATTAAAAGGAATGCTTGATATCACTCCGGTCATCACGGAAAAAACATCGGGAACAGCGTGTAATGAAGGTGCGAAGGGTACATTATCATCGGGCAAAGCTATCTTAGACAATGAAGAATACACGGTTTCCATAAAAGACGAGCAGCTCGTGATCGCCTCCGGCAGCAGTACCGGCATACTTTACGGTGTGTTTGACATATTAAGGACTGTTGCATGTGAAAAGGATGTGGCAGAAGCTTATAGCTGTATGAAAAAAGTACGTCCTTCCAATCCTTTAAGAATGCTCAACCACTGGGACAATATGGACGGAAGTATAGAGCGCGGGTATTCGGGAAGATCATTCTTCTATGAAAACAATGAGATAATCATAAACGAGCGTACCGTGGATTATGCAAGACTTATTGCAAGCGTAGGCATAAATGCAGTGGTCATCAATAATGTAAATGTTAAGCAGGCTGCTTCCTATATGATAACCGACAGGTATTTTGAAAAGCTTGCTGAGCTCGGGGAGATATTTGCAGGATACGGCATAGGCCTGTATTTAAGTTTAAATTACGCATCAACAATAGAGATAGGAGGCATGGAAAGTGCCGATCCTCTTGACGAGGATGTTAAGGTCTGGTGGAAGGAAAAGATGGCGGAGGTATTTAAGAAGATACCTACTCTTAAAGGTTTCCTGGTAAAGGCTGATTCCGAAGGACGTCCGGGTCCTTTTACATACGGAAGGACACAGGCTGACGGAGCAAATATGCTGGCCGATATAGCTAAAGAGCACGGGGCTATCATCATCTGGAGATGCTTTGTATATAACTGCAGGCAGGACTGGAGGGACAAGAAAACAGACCGTGCCAGAGCGGGTTATGATAACTTTATGCCCATGGATGGGGATTACCATGATAATGTTATCCTTCAGATAAAAAACGGCCCTATGGATTTCCAGATAAGAGAGCCTATATCACCGCTCTTCGGCGGCTTAAGGAAGACCAATCAGATGCTGGAAGTGCAGATAGCACAGGAGTATACCGGACAGCAGATAGATCTGTGTTACCTTATTCCTATGTTTAAGGAGATCCTTGAATTCAGGACTTATTGTACGGATGAAAAAGATAAAAACTGGTCGGATATAGAGGATATCGGGAATGACGGATCTTACAATGCCGGAAACAGTGATACTGTGGCAGATATCATCAGCGGAAGAACATTTGGCAGCCGATACTCCGGTATAGCCGCAGTTACCAATACGGGTAATGATTTCAACTGGACAGGGGATTATCTTGCGGGAGCCAACCTGTTCGGTTTCGGAAGGCTCGCATTTGATACAGGTCTTACAAGCGGAGAGATAGCGGAAGAGTTTATAAGGATGACCATATCGGGAGATGACGATACGGTTGACACAATAAAGGGGATACTTCTTCCGTCGAGAGCCATATATGAGAAATATACATGCCCGCTCGGCATAGGCTGGATGGTAAAGCCCAATACACACTACGGCTGCAGCGTGGACGGATATGAATACGACAGATGGGGAACTTACCACAGGGCGGATCATTTAGGACTCGGTGTGGACAGGACCGATAAGGGCACCGGTTATGCTTTGCAGTATAATGAGCCCAATGCTTCCATATATAATTCAGCAGAGAAATGTCCGGATGAACTGGTGTTGTTTTTCCATCATCTGCCTTATACGCACGTGCTTCACAGCGGAAAGACGGTGATCCAGCATATATATGATTCTCATTTTGAAGGATACGAAGAGGCAAAGCAGCTTGCTGCAAAGTGGGAGACTCTAAAGGATAAGGTTGATCCTGAAATATTCAACAATGTAAGTGAGAGATTTACCAGACAGCTTTACAATGCACGCGAATGGTGTGATCAGGTTAATACATATTTCCATCGTATAAGCGGTATAGAAGACGCAAAAGGCAGAGAGATATACTGATAATATCGGGGTCAGGTACCTATGTAGGTACCTGACCCCTTAGGATTATCATTCAATTGTATACATTGAAGCACCGAAAACGGTTCCAAAACCATCTAATCTCTGTTTTGTAAAAGCACCCATTGTATAACCATCCGAATTTTTGGCGGTCACGCGTACGAAAAACTGTCCGGGACCCCATTCGTGTGAAAAAGTAATGTTTATGTTTTCAGTCTCGGTAGTGTAGAGTGTTTTCTCAAAGTATGGATCATCGGTCACTTCTATAACATAACTTATACCACGGTCGTTAAAGTCGTAAGAGCTGTGCCATCTGACAAAAACTTCATTTGTATCAGGATTATAGGACGGTCCCCCTATAGAGAATGGTGTCGGATGATTGAGGCTGTCGATCAGACGATCATAGTTTTCTTCTATATTGTCAGGTATACCGGACAGCATCTTATCATGGCGTTCTTTAGGAAAATCAGCTTTATCTCCACTGCCATTAAAAACATATCCGACCGTTTTTTCGTATAGGTTGAGAAGATTGCTTACATGCTCTTTGGTCAGATAGTTTTCCTTCAGATCGGTAGCGGCTTTTACCAGTGCATCTCTAAAATCTTTTGTACGGAGAAGCCGGTTAAACAAAACAGTACCCCAATAATTATGGACACCGTAACGCCAAGGAGCTGATTCTGTGTTTGATTTTTCGGTTTTGAGCCGTGAGAATGCACCATCGTTATCCCATGATATTATATACCATTTTTCTGAATCTGAAGGACTGTAGAGATAGAAATTACGGCAATTTGTATCAACATTGTCAATCAGTATCTGAAAAGCCATCCAGTAGGCGATATTCTCTTTTTCAACATAGTAATCAAGGATAGTCTGATCTGATATTTGTTTGTCGTTTACCAGATCCATCAATTTTATGAGTTTTTCGTTGTCGGTATTACCTTTGTTTTCCAAACGGTTATTAAAAGCGGTTTCATCATATGTTGGATCTGTAGTAAGCTTCACATCGTCATATTCCCAGAATTCGAAAGCATTTACTTTATAAAGGCAGCAATTTTTATCCAGATTCAAGCGTTTTAACGCGCGGCCGTTAAGCTGTTCGACGTGGGTAAAGAGCCCGTAATCAACATAGGCTGCAGCATCAGGGTCGGCACCACCGGACAGGTCTTTGACATAGAGCCGGACAAACTGGGTTTTGAGTCCGATCATCTGAGGGACTTCATCTATGATATCGTAAGCAAATTTATTTAGGAAGCGTAAGTAATCAGGAAAATGTTTGTTCAGATTAAGGACTTTCTGATCCATCCAGGTTTCGTCAGTGAGTTTTATCTTATAACTTTTTTGTTTTGCTTTTGAACTGGCCTGACCACGATAAGAAACGGTGCATTCCATACCTTCGTTATCAGTTATGCCTTTTTCGGTACCCTCGTACAAAATTCCGGATATTTTATAACGGTCGACACCCATATTAGCATAATCTTGTCCGGAGTAAGTGTTTATCTCCTTCCAAGTGTGGTTTGTTTCATCGGTATCGCCTTCCTTTACTGTAAGATACAGAACCTTAAGGTCTACATCGGGCATTTCTCCGGCAGACCGTTCGCTATTGTAGATGGGTTCTGATTTAGGAGCATAGGTCGGAACAGCTATGGTAGGTTTAACTTCTGTCACAACAGGGGAATCCGTCACGTTTTGCTGGTTTTGGGGTACACCGGAAGGGTTGGGTACATCAGATGGATCAGAAGTAACAGGTGGTTCAGGGGTAACGGATGTAACAGGTGTATCAGGTGTAACAGGTGGTTCTGATGGATCTGATGGGACATAGCAGCCCGTCAATAACAATATCAGACATATAAAAATGATCAGGAAGCGTTTATTCATGGATTTATTATTTTCTCCCTTCTAATGTCACTGATGAAAAAGCACCCATTGTGTAACCGTCTGAATTTTTGGCGGTCACTCGTATGAAGAGCTGCCCGGGATCCCAATCATATGAAAAAGTAATGTTTGCATTTTCAGTCTCTGTGGTGTAAAGTACTTTTTCAAATGAAGGGTCATTGGATACATCTATTATATAAGTTATGCTGCGTCCGTTAAAATCATAAGATCTGTCCCATGCAACAAATATTTCATTTGTATCAGCATTATAGGATGGAGCACCTACATGGAATGGTGTCGGATGGTTGAGACTGTCGATCAGACGATCATAGTTTTCTTCTATATTGTCAGGTATACGGGACAGCATTTTGCTGTGGCGTTCAGGTGAAAAACCTGCTTTGTCTGTGTCTCCGTTACAAACATATCCGACCGTTTTTTCATATAGGTTGAGAAGATCGGTTACGTGCTCTTTGGTCAGATAGTTTTCCTTTAAATCGGTAGCTGCTTTTACCAGCGCATCTCTAAAATCTTTTGTACGGAGAAGACGGTTGAATAAAACAGTATTCCAATAATCATGGACACCGTAACGCCATGTAGTATAGTTATTATTTGACATCTCAGCTTTGACCCGTGAGAATGCACCATCATTATCCCATGATATTATGTACCATTTTTCGGAATCAGAAGGGCTGTAGAGATAGAAATTGCGGCAATTTGTATCAACATTGTCGATCAGTATCTGAAATGCCATCCAGTAGGCGATATTTTCTTTATCAACATAGTAATCAAGGATAGTCTGGTCGGGTATTTGTCTGTCATTTACCAGATCCATCAATTTTATGAGTTTTTCATTGTCTGTATTTCCCTTGTTTTCCAAACGTATATTAAATTTCTTTTCGTCGAATGCGGGATCTGTAATAAGCTTTACATCGTCATATTCCCAGAATTCGAATGCATTTACTTTATAAAGGCAGCATTCTTTATCCAGATTCAAGCGTTTTAAGGCACGGCCGTTAAGCTGTTCAACGTGGGTAAAGAGTCCGTAATCAACAAAGTCTGCAGTATCAGGATCGGCACCGCCGGACAGGTCTTTGACATAGAGCCGGACAAACTGGGTTTTGAGTCCGATCATCTGAGGGACTTCATCTATGATATCATAGACAAATTTATTTAGAAAGCGTGTATAATCAAAGTAATGTTTGTTCAGATTGATGATTTTCTGAGACATCCATTTTTCGTCTGTGAGTTTAATCTTGTAACTTTTTTGTTTTGCTTTTGAACTTTCCTGACCGCGATAAGAAACAGTACATTGCGTACCTTCGTCATCAGTTATGCCTTCTTCGGTGCCTTCGTACAAAGTTCCGGATATTTTATAACGGCTGACGCCCATTTGGGCATAATCTGCTTCAGAATAAGTATTTATCTCTTTCCAGGTGTGGTTTGTTTCATCAGTATCGCCTTCCTTTACAGTAAGATACAGTACTTTCAGATCGATATCCGGAAGTTCTCCGGCAGACCGTTCGCTCCTGTAGATGGGTTCTGATTTCGGAGCGTCTGTTGGAATGGCTATGGTAGGTTTAGCATTTGTTACGACGGGGGTATCTGTTTCGTTTTGCTGTATCTGGGTTTCGTCGGATGGGGTGGTCTCTTCAGATGGGATATAGCAGCCTGTTAATAACAGAATTATACATAAACAAATGATTAAGCAGCGTTTATTCATGGATTTATTCTTTTCTCCCTGACTTTTAGATTAATTATTTACTATTATAAACTATCAATGCTTCATAAATCAATAAATTTATTGAGTTGAACAATACTGGTCTTGTAAAACACTGCCCATTTCTGACAGTATTGCAAAAACAGTGTTTTTAAGATATAATCTATCTGACGTTGTACGGATCAAGGAAAACAGGATTCATATTTATGGGAGGATGTCAAAAGATGAAAAAGCTGATAATGTTATTGCTCGTAACATTGGGACTGGTATTTATATTGTCTGCCCCAAAGGTAAATGCAGCAGGCAAAGTATCCTTAAGCGCAAAGAAAGCAAGTCTTTCCGTAGGAAGTTCCAAGAAGCTGAAACTTAAAAATGCAAAAAACGTAACCTGGAAGTCAAGCAATAAAAAAATTGCAACTGTAACTAAGGATGGGAAGGTAAGGGCGGTAAGTGCCGGTTCATGTGTTATTACTGCTACTGCAGGCGGAAAATCCTATTCATGTAAGGTTACGGTTTCAGCGGTAGACAAGAAATATGTCGGTTCCTATAAAGCGATAAGCTATGGATATGGTGACGCTGTAATGGGAGAAGAGTATTTTGATATCTATGAAAAACATGGGATAATACTGTATTCCCTTGTCATCCGCGAGAATGGTAAAGCTACTTTAAAATTGGAAAACGGTAACAACACAACATTAGACTTAACTGTTGCCGATAAATACATGATTGATGAAAAAGGAAATAAACTTGTCTATTTCTTCAAGGATGGAGATGTGATATTGTTTATAGACGGGCTCCTTTCATATTCAATGGCCGATATTACTTTTATCAAAATGAACGATGACGATATAGCGATGTCAAAAAAGAAGGTTACCGAAAACCAGATAAAGGCCGCAGAAGATGAAGTCAACGCATATAAGCTGACCGATAAGAACCTCATGGAAAGCAAAGCCATGAAAGAAGTCGAAAAAAGGAACCTTTCAAACGATAACCTGGAGTATGACCATTTTTTTGATGCGGCAACAGTCACGGCAGCCAACGAAGATGTCCGTAAGGAATTAACGGAAGGGCATACATTTAAAATCGAAATTACAAAAGAAAACGTTGCGATATATAAAGACGGTAAAGATATAGATAAAAACGATCCGTTTTATCTTCGCCTGGTCGAATACGCAAGGGAATATTGGCTCACTTCAAGTAAAGTGCATTCTTTGTACGTGGATAAATATGTAATAGATATTGACAGTGACGGTGCAGTCCATAAAACCCTGGCTCCAAAGGAAGCAGAAAGTTAAACACTTTCGCAATCTGGTCATATAAAAATCTTTTCTTCTGGTGCTTTTAATATTACCAAATCTGTGATAACTTATGGAGCATGGAAATTAAATGATTTCCGTGCTCTATTTTTGAAAATGATACGGATTCCCGTATGGAGATGAGGGAAAAATATGGAAGCTACAGTTAATAAGAACAGAAGATTAAAAGATATCAATAAAGTCAGATGGATCACCATCACGGCACTTTTCATGGGCTTGAATATTGCTATGTCAAGCTTTGGCGTACCTGTACCGGGCGGACATTTATACTTGTGCGACATCGTTATCTGCACTGCAGCACTTCTGCTTGACCCTTTAGCAGCATTTGCGGTGGGCGGTATAGGTTCGTTCCTCGGAGATATGATATTCTATCCTGCACCGATGTTTGTTTCGCTTGTAACACATGGAATCCAGGCGCTTGTTATAGCACTCATCGTATATAAAGCACAGAAAAATGACCATAAGAAGTTTTTTGTTACTGCTCTGACGGCAACACTTATTGGAGCTGCTATCATGGTAACAGGTTATACCTTCGGAAGAGCATATATATATGGGCGCGAAGCAGGCATGGCCGGCTCATTGATCAAGCTTCCTTATGAAATAGCACAGGGACTTTTGGGAGTCGCAGGTTCGCTTCTATTATGCTTTAAGGGCGGACTTATCAAGTTGTTTAAGCGCATGGAATTAAACTGAAGTGTTTTAGGACAACAAGATTATTTTAATATATAATCAGGAGATCAGGATCATGGATTTTACAAAGATTACCGAAGAAAGCAGACAGGCTGTAAGCGAGATAATAGAAAAAGCACATCTTAAGCCCGGCTCGTTGTTTATTATCGGCTGTTCTTCGAGCGAAGTACTCGGAAGCCAGATAGGTACAGCTACCAATATGGATTCCGCAAAGGCTATATATGACGGGATAATTCCGGTACTTAAGGAACATGGTATAATGGCAGCAGCGCAGTGCTGTGAGCATTTGAACCGTGCCCTTGTGGTTGAAAGGGAGACCATGAAGAAATTCGGATTTGAGCAGGTAAACGCCATCCCTCAGCCTAACCACGCAGGTGGAGCATTTGCAACGGAATGTTACAACCGCTTTGACGATCCGGTGCTTATAGAGTCCGTTGAGGCTAAGGGAGATGCAGGTATAGATATCGGCGGTACCATGATAGGAATGCATATCAGAAGTGTTGTTGTTCCGTTAAGGATCTCTCTTCGTAAGATAGGCGAAGCTCCCATTATCTGTGCAAGACGCAGACCCAAGTACGTAGGCGGAGCCCGCGCCATTTATGATGAAAGCTTGATGTAATTGTTTTTCCTTTTAAAAGGTGTCAGGTACCTGTGTTGGTACCTGACACCTTTATGATTATTCTGACTATTTATTCCAAAGTACGCTTTCAGCAGCTAAAGCATCAGCAAAAGGTCCGGGTATGGTGGAGAGTCCTCTGTGGTTTCCTAAGAAATCGCTGTCAAATGTGATGGCGGTTCCGTCGGGATTCTCAAATCTCTGCTCCGGCTCAAAAGCACATCCTAAGATGTCACTTGTGATGATACCGTCCTTAAAGTCTTTAAGCAGCGGATAAAGATTTGTCTTTATACCGATCTTACCGTTTTTCTCTACAAGTTTAACGCTTACCTTATTCTTCTTATTCTCAAAGCCTTCGGTCTCATGTTTTCCTACAGCGGCACCGTTAAAGTAAGCATTACCTTTTACCCATACAGGAAGGTGTCCGAAATGAGCTGTTGCAAGCTTACCCATATCAGGCTCGCGGTCCATCATAAACTGTGCTATCCATTCGTCATACGAAGGGAAGATATCGAAGCATGAGGTACCTACCACTTCATAATCGTTGGCCTGAGCGGTCTTTTTCTTATCGGTAACAGGATAGTTCTGTACAAATATATTGTTATATATTCTGTCGTCACCGTGAAGGATTGTCATGAAGCCTGCCACCTCTGTCCTGTGGCGGATATGATAAGGTGTATATCTGGGCTCACGCTGTCCGTTTACGATACTGTCAACACCTGAGTTGATAAGTGCGAATGAACCGAGCATGAGATTATGTACGCATGCGATACCTTCGCTGGGGATAACAACGGATACCTTGGAGAGCAGTACGTTGTTATCGATAAGTGTGGGACCGTGTCCTACCTCAATAAAGATATCGTTCGAGAACATAGCGCCTTGTGCGGGAGTCCTGCCCTCGGGACGGAAGTTGTCGTGCATAAGATTCTGTGTGATACGTGCACCCTGTGCTTCCCAGTCAAGCCATACACCCATGATACAGTTATGGATGTAGTTCCTTCTGATGGTAACGTCTATAGCTGCGTGAAGCTTGATACCTGCGGTCTCAGCACCGCCTAACTGCTGGGAATTACATACATGATGGATATGACAGTCTTCGATGGTCGAGAAAACAGCACCCATACGTCCTACGATACCTGTCTGCTCACAGTGATGAACATGACATCTGCGGATGATGTGACTTCCCACACGCTCCTTAAGCCATCCGTGGAACTGGCCGCGGCATACGGCATCTCTTTCCATCTGGGTAGGGCTTTTTACATGCTTTGTGTAGAAATACATGTCATTTTCGGGATCACGGTATTTTCCTAAAGAAATACCGCAGCAGCGGCTGTTAGATACTTCACAGTCCTCAATGATCCATCCCTTGCTCCAGTGAGGTCCTATAAGACCGTCCTGGTAAGCTGCGGGAGGTGCCCATGTGGTAGCTCCCTTTGTGATTACGAAGCCGGATACCGTGATATATCCTCTTCCGGGCTTGTCCGGCATAAAAATATTTCTTCTCACGCTGATCTCTACTTTTTCCTTAGTAGGATCCATGCCCTTAAAATTAGCATAAAGTATGGTCTTTCCGTCTTTCTGCTCGGTAAACCATTTATATTCCGACTCTTCCTGATTGTATGCACAGGGGTCTGCTTTGCCGGCTACACACTCAGCAAGCGTTACGGTCTCGTACATCATGAGATCATTGATAAATACTGCGCCGGTATGTCTTACGGTAGGTGCGAAATACCAGTCACCGCATACATATGTAGTATAAGGATTGTATGCTCCGAATACTCCGTTATCAACTTCTGCCTTCCAAACGTCGCCCTTGTATTTCTTCCATGCCTTTAGTTCCTCGGCACCTGTGATGACAGCGCCCAGGGGCTTTTCCGAACGGTATGTTATCCTCTTTTCAGCGGTTCCTCCGTTTACAGGGTTAACGTACTCCCTGTATATACCGGGTGCCACGATAACCTCATCACCGGGTCTTGCGATCTTTGCCGCATCATTAATGTGACGGAAGGGCATTTCCTTTGAGCCGTTGCCGTCTTTGCCGGCATTGATATTTACATAATAGATCATAAGTGTAAAACCTCCTTCTCCAATACAGAATAAAACTTATGAAGTCATTATAATATGGAATTTCCGGTATTTGCAATAGCAGTAGGAGACATTTACAATATAACACATTTTTATAGCATTATTAATAGGGGTCAGGCATAATATTTATTTATTGATAAATATATATCCTGTGGTATAATGAGAAAGGATATTTTTTTACTTGATTTTGAGGAATGATTATGAGAGTTCTGATCATAAGTGATTCGCACGGGAAGACCGAAAATATAGAGTATTTAAAAGGGAAGATCGGGAAAATAGACCTGGTTCTGCACTGCGGAGACGGGATAGCGGACATTGATTACATAGGAGATATTTTTAAATGCAGGGCGACCGGAGTGACAGGGAACTGTGATCTTTTTTCAAGAGAGCCGTCGATGGTCAACCTTAATATAGAAGGGAACCTGATCCATATAGAGCACGGGCACAGGTTGCAGTTCCGGAGTGACGTGGACCTGATCTCGTTTGCAAAGGATAACGGTTATGACGTGGTATTATTCGGACATACCCATGTGCAGAAGCTCCTTAATAAAGATGGGGTGTGGGTGGTTAATCCCGGAAGTATTTCAAGACCCCGGGACGGTTACCCGTCGTATTGTATTTTGGAGGTTGAAGGAAAAGGAAAGCTTGATTTTAAGCTTTTGAGATTATAATGCTATAACAGGACGAAAAAGGAGGAAGGGAAAATGCCGTTTATTGATTCAAAGATCACAGTAGCTGTGGATGCAGCAAAGAAGGAAGAGTTAAAGGCAGAGCTCGGAAAGCTCATGGCTACACTTCATAAAAGTGAAACTTACCTTATGGTAGGTATAGAGGATAAGTATGACCTCTGGTTCGGAGGAAAGAAACTGGAGAAGGGTGCTTACGTATCGGTAAGCCTGCTTGGAAACGCACCTTCAAAAGATTTTGCAACCATGACCGGACAGATATGCGAGGTATATTCCAAACTTCTCGGTATCCCCGGAGATGCTATATATGTAACATATCATCCTATAAGTGACTGGGGCTGGAACGGAAGCAATTTCTGATGGAATCTGACGGAACTAATAAAAATTTAATGGAATCTGCCCCCATACAGCTATCGGTGAGGGAGCTGGTGGAGTTTGCGGAGCGGAGCGGTGATATAGATAACCGCACGGCCCGGACGGACCCCGATGCAATGCAGGAGGGAGCCAGGCTTCACAGGAAGATACAAAAGGAGCAGGGAAGCGGATACAGTTCTGAGGTGACGTTAAAGTTTGATGCATACGAAGAGTATGACGGCGAGAAGATGGTATTCTCCATCGATGGAAGAGCTGACGGACTTTTTTCGGAAGTTTGGGCAGAGGCTGTTAACAGATCGGGTAAGGCGGCGGTAGTACTAAAGGCCCCCGCACCCTGTGAAAATACAGCGCTTACCTTTGTGACCGAAGCGGACGGAAACTTAAAGCTTGCCTCGGAAACCGAAAATTCGGAAATCACCTTTATAGATGAGATAAAAACCACATATAAAAAAGTGGAAAACATGGATGAGCCCGTCAAAGTGCACCTGTCACAGGCAAAATGTTATGCATACATATATGCGGAGCAGAACGGCTTAAGTGAAGCCGGTGTCAGGATGAGCTATGCAAATCTTGAGAGCGAGGACAAGAGGTTTTTCTATTATCACTATACTTTCGATGAGCTGGAGAGCTGGTTCAGATCCATCACCCATGAGTATGCCAAGTGGATAGCCTGGCAGATGAAGTGGCAGAGGAAACGAAATGCGAGCATTAAAAGCATTGCATTCCCGTTCAGCTACCGTGACGGACAGAAGGACCTTGCAGCAGGAGTATACAGGACGATACTCCGTAAAAAGAAGCTGTTTTTGGAGGCACCTACCGGAGTCGGGAAGACTATTTCTACTGTGTTCCCGGCGGTAAAGGCCATGGGAGAGGGACTTACTTCCAAACTTTTCTACGGCACTGCCAAGACCATAGCAAGGACTGTAGCAGAGGAAGCCTTTTCTGTGCTGATGGATAAGGGACTTGAGTTTAAGGCTGTCACCATAACCGCCAAGGAAAAGATATGCGTGCTTGAAAAGCCGGCATGCAATCCCGATGACTGTCCCCGGGCCAAAGGCCATTTTGACAGGGTGAACGACTGTGTATATGACATGCTGAATAACGAGGGCAGGATCACAAGAGACCTGATCCTTTCCTATGCGGAAAAGTATAATGTCTGTCCCTTTGAGATGTGCCTGGATGTGACCACATGGGCGGATGCGGTAATATGCGATTATAATTACCTGTTTGACCCTAATGTGTACCTGAGGCGGTTTTTTGCCGACGGACCTGAGAGGGATTATGTTTTCCTGGTGGATGAGGCACATAATCTTGTGGAGCGTGCCAGGGAAATGTATAGCGCAAGACTCATTAAAGAGGATTTCCTGACCGTAAAAAAGATGGTGGGAACCGAGGACTATAACCATAAACGCCTGTCCGGAGCATTAGAAAAATGCAACAAAACTCTCTTAGAGATCAAACGCCAGTGTGATGAATTTTCCGTGTGGGAAGATGTGGATATACTGTATGACACGTGCCTTAAGTTTATGGGAACGTATGAGGCACTTCCCATGGATTTCAGGGTGGATGATCCGGAGATATTGTCAGAGCTGTATCTTAACGTACGGCATTTTGTAAACATGCATGACCGTATGGACGGGGATTACAGCATATATTCCGACTACCTGTCTGACGGAAGTTTCCAGGTGACGCTTTGCTGTATGGACCCTTCCAAGGCATTGAAGGAATGTCTGAAAAAGGGCAGGAGTGCCGTATTTTTCTCGGCCACGCTTATACCGGTAAAATACTACATCGGCCAGTTGGGCGGTGAGGTTGCGGAAGACTATGCGGTATATGCACCGTCTCCTTTTGATAAGGGCAACAGGCTTATAATGGTGGCAAGGGATGTAAGCACCAAATATACCCGGAGAAGCAAGGATGAGTACGGGAAAATAGCTGCTTATATCAGAAATTTTGTAAATGCCAAAACAGGCAATTATATGGTATTCTTTTCATCATACAAGATGATGCTGGATGTGGCGGAAGAGTATAAAGCCCTGTTTGGCGATGAGACTGCTGAGGTTCAGATCCGGCAGGACAAAGATTCTGATTCGGAAAAAGATACGGAAAAGGATACTGAGGAAGCAGATAGTTCTAAAGAAAAAGAGACAAGTCCCGGAATCAGGTTAGAGCCCGGAAAAACTAATCTTCTCCTGCAGCTCCAGGGTATGAAGGAGCAGGAAAAGGAAGCTTTTCTTAAGGCGTTTGATGAGACAAATGAAGGAACTTTGGTCGGTTTCTGCGTTATGGGCGGCATATTCGGAGAAGGCATAGATTTAAGAGCCGAGAGGCTTATCGGTGCCGTGATAGTGGGTACAGGATTGCCGCAGGTATGTAACGAGCGGGAGCTTTTCCGGAATTATTTTGACGGGATAAACGGAAACGGATTTGAATATGCGTATCTGTATAACGGTATGAACAAGGTACTGCAGTCTGCAGGGCGTGTGATCAGGACCTCCGATGACAGGGGTGCGATACTTCTCCTTGACGAAAGGTTTGCCGCGGAACAATACAGAAGCCTGTTCCCACAGGAATGGTACCCGTATATGTATGTGGACCTGAAAAGTGTCGGAGAAATCCTGAAGCATTTTTGGAACGGTGTTTTGACATGAAAATAATAAAAAAGTATTATGGAATTCTTGGCATAAGCGAAGAATTAAAATAAAGGAGGTATATTATGGCAGTTATCAACGTAACAAAGGAAAATTATGAAGAGATCAAAAACAGCGGGAAGACCGTTTTGCTTGATTTTTATGCAGACTGGTGCGGTCCCTGCAAGATGGTATCCCCCATTGTCGATCAGATATCGGAGGAGCATCCCGAATATCTGGTAGGTAAGATAAATGTTGATGATGAGGATGAATTATCCGAAAGCTTCGGCGTTATGAGCATCCCTACCCTTGTGGTACTTAAGGGCGGAGAGATCGCTGAAAAATCCGTAGGATTCACTCCTAAGGAGAAGATACTTGAGCTTCTTAAGTGAGTAAGGGAATAAGCTTTTCGTTTTTAATATATGTTTGTAAATCACGGGGTTTATATGAATAAGAAGGTGTTGATAGGACTTGCCGCGGTGATCATAGTGGGATTGCTCGCGGCAGCAGGTATAATCATTTATGATAAGATAGCGGAGAAATACCGCGAAAGTGATGTGAAGACCGAGCTTTCGGCATACTACAATGTGCCGGAAGGAGAGGCCATGATCATCTTTGATGAAAAGGTATATGACAAGAACGCTATATACGAAAACGGAGAGTATTATCTGGACTTTCCTACTGTATCGGAAAAGTATTCGACACTTTTCATGTGGAATCCCGAAGAGAACAGGCTGTATTATACTACAGCTTCGAGGGCTTACATTTTTACTCCCGGTGAAAAGACGATGCTGTTAAATGACAGTCCGGTGGAAAATGAAATCCCGCTTGTGATCGAAAAGAACGGCGGGCTCTACGTATCCATGTCATTCCTTACTACCTGCAGTTCCATTACTTACAGAACATACCATGAGCCGGAACGTGTACTTGTGACCTACAGCACCGACGAATATTTATGTGCCACGGTAAAAGAAGAGACCAGTATACGTGTGGATAAAGATATAAAAGCCAATTACCTGATTAAACTTCCTGCAGGATCAAAGGTCAGGGTAATCGAAGGCGGCGGCATCCAGGAAAACGGTTTTATCAAGGTAATGAGTGAGGACGGTGTCAGAGGTTATATATTGGAGGAAAGACTTAACTGGAACGACCGGTTTAACGAGACTCCTTCATTCAACGCTTTTGAGGCTGAAAAGTATAAACGTATAAAGAGTGATGAAAAGATATACCTCACCTGGCAGCTCGTATACAGCAAAGGGCATATACAGGAAATGCTTAACAACATTGATAAAAACCCTGAGATAAATGTGGTATCGCCGACCTGGTTTTTTATGTCGGGTCCTGACGGAGAGATGATATCCTACGGCGACAGCGAGTATGTAGCGGCAGCCCATGAAAGAGGAGTTAAGGTCTGGGCAGTTCTTAAAAACGACGATATCGAGGGCTCCTTCGAACATAATGAAGACTGCTATAAGGCACTGTCAAAATACGATTCAAGGAAAAAGCTGATAAACAGCCTGATCGATGCCGTATCAGCATGCGGAGCGGATGGAATAAATATAGATATAGAAACTACAAAGGTTGATACCGGAGTATTTTTCATCCAGTTTTTAAGAGAGCTGTACTTGAAATGCAGTGAGAAAGGTATCGTAATATCCGTAGATAACTATATACCGGAAAGCAACAATGCATATTACAATATTCCCGAGCAGTGCAAAGTGGCAGATTATGTAGTGATAATGGGCTATGATGAGCATTATAAAGGCTCTGATGCAGGTTCTGTTTCGTCTCTTTCGTGGTTTACCTACGCAGCGGACCTTTCTCTTAAAAAGTGTCCCGCAGATCAGCTGATAATGGGTGTTCCTTTCTATACCAGGCTGTGGCATGAAGTAAAGGACGGAGATAATGTGAGGACATACTCCGACAGCATGGACCTTAACGAACAGGAGAAATTCCTCAAAGAACTTAAGGTTGAACCCGAATGGCTTGAGGATGCAGGACAGAATTATTATGAATACGAAAAGGACGGAGATACATATAAGCTTTGGGCGGAGGGTAAAAAATCCCTGACACTTAAAGCCATGGTCATCGGCGAAAAGAAATTAGCCGGAGTTGCCGCATGGGAAATGGGCGGCGAGACAGAAGGCCTGTGGAGTGCTATCAAGAGTGCGGTTGAGGGTGATATCTCAGCTCTTGTAGATGAAAATGCAGCACCGCAGGAGACAGGAGGGTAACATGAATACAATAATAGAATATCTGAAACAACTTGGAACAGATGTGGGACTGAAGATCATTTTCGGTATCCTGGTCCTGTTTATAGGATTTAAAGTGGCAAAATGGCTGGTTAAACTGGTAGCAAAGGGCAAGGCTTTTACAAAGCTGGATAAAAGTGTTCAGAGCTTCCTTTTAAGCTTTATAAAGATCATCCTTTATTCGCTTGTTATTGCCAGTGCAGCTATCATCTGGGGCATCCCGACCACTTCGTTTATGACGATATTTACATCTGCCGGTGTAGCTATAGGTCTGGCTCTCCAGGGTGCATTGTCGAACTTCGCAGGCGGACTTATGATACTTATTTTTAAGCCGTTTAAGATCGGTGATTTTATAGAAAACGGTGCTGTGATGGGTACAGTTAAGGATATCACCATCATCTATACCATACTCTATACTGTCGACAATAAAGTGGTTACCATACCTAACGGTACTCTTACCAATTCAAATGTCATCAATTATTCCACGCTTCCCGAGAGACGTGTTGATATCAAGTTCAGTGCAGGATATCATGATGACATCGACAAGGTAAAGAGCGTGCTTATGGGTGTGGCTGAGTCACATGAGAAGGTGCTCAAGGATCCTGCTCCTTTCATAAGGCTTACCGCACAGGCTGCAAGCTCGTTGGATTATACCTTTAGAGTTTGGGTCAAGGGTGCTGATTATTGGGAAGTGTACTTCGATATGATGGAACGTGTAAAGAAGGCGTTTGATGAGAATGGTATCTGCATTCCCTTCCAGCAGGTTGATGTACATATGGACAAGTGATTTAGGTAAGTATAGTTAATTTACGGCCGGGCGGAGTACCCGGTATGTTCTAAAACCCGTTACCGCTTAGCAGGGATATACTAACGGTCATACTTATATTACGGCTGCGGACGCTTGCAATCGGTCGTCCGCCCGATGCCGGACGACCTTGGGCTGCGCTCAAAAATCAGTTTGGTAAACTGATTTTTGCCTGGCCTCCATATTCGTCTGACCGAAGTATATCCGCTGCACGCTTTATGGTTTTAGCCCATACCGGGTACTCCGCCCGGCCTGTATATGGCCCCCTTTTACACAACATGCATAAATAAGGCTTCCCCTTGAGGGGAAGCTGTCTGCGAAGCAGACTGATGAGGTGTAAAATAGGGAGATGTCGTGGTTTGATAATAAAAATCACCGGAAAATGCAAAAAATGCTTGTAAAATATTGAAAAGATGGTATTATTGTACTATCTTTTTTGTTTAAGGAGGTTCAGGATATGAGAACTAAGATCAAACAGTTATTTAGAAACACCGATGAATTTGCCGGAAAACAGGTCACCGTATGTGCATGGGTTCGCACAAATAGGGCACAGGCACAGTTCGGGTTCCTGAATTTGAACGATGGTTCTTTTTTCGAGAATCTTCAGGTTGTTTATGAGCAGGCAATAGAGAATTTTGAAGATATATCTAAGATCAGGGTCGGCATGAGCGTTAAGGTAGAAGGTACTTTAGTACTTACTCCCGAGAACCAGCAGCCTTTCGAAGTTAAAGCTACAAAGGTAGAGGTCCTTGGTGACTGTCCCGAGAGTTATCCCATCCAGCCTAAGAGACACACAAGGGAATTCCTTCGTACCGTGGCACACCTTCGTCCCCGTACAAATCTTTTCAGTGCTGTATTCAGGGTAAGAAGTGTGGCTGCAATGGCTATCCACACCTATTTCCAGGACAGAGGTTACTTATACGTTCATACTCCTCTTATCACATGTGCTGACTGTGAAGGTTCAGACCAGATGTTTAAGATTACTACTTTAAACATGAACAACCTTCCTTTAACACAGGACGGAAAGGTTGATTTTAAAGAGGATCTGTTCGGCAAGCAGGCGTTTATCACCGGTTCAGGACAGCTTCAGGGTGAGACCTTTGCCATGGCTTTCGGAGATATTTATACTTTCGGTCCTACATTCAGAACTGAGAATTCCAACACTCAGACACATGCTAACGAGTTCTGGATGATCGAGCCCGAGATGGCTTTTTGCGATCTTGAAGGTCTTATGGATATCGAAGAGGAGATGCTCAAATTCATAGTTAAGTATGTAATGGAGAAATGTCCTGAGGAGATAGAATTCTGTGACAAGTTCGTATCAAAGGGTCTTAAGGATAAGCTCAATGCTATAGTAAATGCCAAGTTTACAAGAATCTGCCACCATGATGCCATCGATCTTTTAAAGAAAGCTGATGTGAAGTGGGAATTCCAGCCCGATTACGGCGAGGATATTGCTAAAGAGCATGAGAAGTACCTGGTTGACTACTTCAACGGTCCGGTATTCGTTACCAACTGGCCTAAGGAGATCAAGGCTTACTACATGAAAGTTAACCCCGATAATGCTACCGTAGCTGCAGTAGACCTCCTCGTTCCCCAGGCAGGAGAGCTTATGGGCGGAAGCCAGAGAGAGGAAAATCTTGATAAGCTCCTTGAGAGAATGGACGAGATGGGAGTAGACAAGAGCGGTATCGACTGGTATCTTGATACACGTAGGTACGGCGGATGCGTACACAGCGGTTTCGGTATGGGATTTGAGCGTCTTATCATGTACTTAACAGGTGTTGAGAACATCAGAGACGTTATACCTTATCCCAGAACACCTAATAACTGCGAGTTCTGATCGGATAGTATTAGTGATTATTTACGGTCGGGCGGAGCATTTTCACGGTATAAAACACAACGTCGCTTAGCAGGGATATACTAACGGCCATACTCATATTACGGCTGCGGACGCTTGCAATCGGTCGTCCGCCCGATGCCGGACGACCTTGGGCTACGCTCAAAAATCAGTTTGGTAAACTGATTTTTGCCTTGCCTTCATATTCGTCTGACCGAAGTATATCCGCTGCATGCTTATGGTTTTATCCCATGAAAATGCTCCACCCGACCTTATTTTGTATCATCTAGAGCAAAGCGAATGATCTTAACACGAATTATATTATTTATCCGGGGAGATAAAGGAAAATGGAACTAAATGAAAAGACACTTAAAGTTAATCCGATTTTTGACGGAAAGATCATACATGTACATGTGGATGATATAGAGCTTTCAAACGGAAAGCCAGGATACAGGGAAGTGGTAGAGCATCCGGGCGGAGTATGCATAGCGGCTCTGACTGAAGATGGAGAGCTTTTGTTTGGAAAGCAGTTCAGGTATCCGTTTAAAGAGGTGTGCCTGGAGCTTCCGGCAGGGAAACTGGAAAAGGGTGAGGATCCTTTTGTGGCAGCACAGAGGGAGCTTAAAGAGGAGACCGGATGTACCGGCAAAGACTGGGTATCTATGGGGAACATGTATCCAACTCCCGGTATCTGCTCCGAGATAGACAGGCTTTATTTCTGTCATGTGGATAAGGAGTCCGACGGACTTGATCTGGATGAGGATGAGTTTATAGAGCCGTTAAGGATTCCCTTGGAAAAGGCAGTAGAAATGGCCATGAACGGAGAGCTGCCCGATGCTAAAACCCAGCTCATGGTACTTAAAGTGGCAAGGTATCTGAAATTGTCATTCTGAGTGTAGCGAAGAATCTTAATAATTCCTATTCAAAGTAAAAATATTTAACAAAACTATTACAATAAGAAACATCTATAGACTAAGAGGCTATTATGATTAATTACAAAAGAAACAGAATGATAACAGAATCTCAATACCATAGGCGGATATGCTTATTGCCATTGATAGCTGCTAGTCTGTTAGCATTGTGGTATGTAATAATGAGTATTAAGACATCTATTGATGAGAGCAGAATGATATTTGATATCTCAGATCCGATGGATTTGACAGCAATAATAATATTTATATCCTTCCCGTATTTAATCTATTTGTTGGTCAGAAATGATATTCGTGCGAGATTATACAAGAAAAAAGGTATTCCGATTAATGGCAATATTGTTGCACAAACTCCATTACGAGGGGGAGAACGTGGCCAACAAATACATTTAATAATCGAATTTGTGGAAGATGGCAAAACACGAAAATATTATACTCAAAACTATGCAAATGATCCAGATTATGTTTTAAAAAGTACTAACTGTATGATTTACAAATATAGGAATCGATATATTGAAAATGATTTTTCTTATCGTGAAAACGACAGCGATTCATATGTGAAAATTATGCATATAAATAGCATTAGCCCTAAAGAAAGAAAAAAAATGAAGGAATTTGTAAATTGATTGAGTATAAGTATGAAAAGGGAATTACATGATGAAAAAAATATTAGTATTGATTGTATTATTGGGGATAATTCTAGTAGTATCTGGATGTAATAGAAATGAAAATGGTGAAGTTATCAATAATTCAGATAGTGAAAATGATGATAAAATATCGACAGATGGTACTGGTCAACTTGAAAATACTAATGAAACAGAGGGAATTGAAAATGTTATAGAATATATAGAATGGGTTGATCAAAGCAAATTAAACATCGATATAAATAATTACATAATACTAGAATCAAATCTCCAATATGTTTTGGCATCAAATAATAAAATAGCGGAAAAAACCAATGATGGGGTATATGAAATTGATATGACATCAAAAGGAACAGTTTTATTGTTTAATGGCGAAAACGTTAATGAAAAAGATGTTTTGTGGATAGAGTTGTCTTCAGCTTATCCCGAATGGCGAGAGACTGTTAAAAGGACGGATATACCGGATTGTGTACTCACTATCAAGGGGGGAAAAGTTATTAGAACCTCGGATCCTACAGATTACCTTAAAAAGGATTAACCTCAACTCGTTGGGGATGTTGAAAAAATGTTCTTGATAAAAGTATCGGTAAAGAATAATATGATTCGTTACGTTTTTGGCGATGAAGATGTGCAAATAGTCTGCCTTTTAAACGACGAAAGTACCCAGACACCTTTTCAAAAATATTTAAGAAATATAACAATTTCATAGAGGTACAATGGTACCAAAATGCGGTACCTAAATGTAGGAGTGGCGAATAATCTTAATAAAAATATAAGGATTACGGATATATCCGGGACTTGATTTTTAATGATAAACCTGATATTATTAATATGTAATAGTATCAGGTTTTTGTATTTGTTGTTTTGGAGGTTTTGTATGGACAACAAAGGACGGGTAGAAGTTATTCAACAGGGGAATAATGAATCCGATCGTAAGTTTGCGATTGCCATGGTGATAGCTGTTCTTGTAGTGGCAGCTTTTATGTTATTCTTCTGGTTGGGATATAGCAATGCTAAACAAGAAACCTATAACAGGGAGATGCAGGAGTATTATGAGTCTAAGATCCAAGAGACAGGAGTAAATACTGAGTTGGATTTTAATAAAGCAGAATGATTACAAGGAGGTAAGCATATGGATGTTGGTGGAGTATTAACAGTCACCCTGTCGGATGCGAAGACACGCAACGATATTGGTATGGCTATCTTAGCAAAGCAGATGGATACTGAGGAGCAGGCAGGTGTAGCGATGATCGATATGATGAACAAGAGCTTTATGGAGAAGAGTGTTAATCCTAAAGTTGGCGGCAATATCGATATCAGTATCTGAAAGAATGTAAGCGGACCCCGTTCTAAAAAGGACGGGGTGTTTTTATTTTATATGCAGTTTAGTATGATGCTGTTTTAAGTGACGTTTTTGATAAAAAGAGGGAAAAAAGCAGAAATCCGGGACAGGAGATCTATGCCGAAAAGCCCATAAAATAAGGGGTTGTGAGCATTTGTATAAAATTTTTGAAATTTTTTAAAAAAAGTACTTGATTTTTTTTGAAGACGGGTATATAATATCGCTTGTGCTTGTGAAAAACAAGAAACGCACCTTTAGCTCAGTTGGTAGAGCACCTGACTCTTAATCAGGGTGTCCA
>JAEEGK010004806.1_pt1 | contig 32932 bp, 43 predicted proteins | sample 8958771 | NCBI WGS metagenome assembly JAEEGK01 (sample SAMN16246547, study PRJNA631951) | gut metagenome | biome: gut microbiome; feature: rumen; material: SC-attached | host: Bos | place: Iran: Karaj | collected 2018-10 | reverse complement strand
ATGGTTGGGAACGATCGGGCGGAGTATCTTTATTCCGTCGGCGGACGTATCAAGTTTGGTGAGACTTCCGAAGAAGCAGTCGTACGAGAAGTGTTTGAAGAAACAGGCATTAAGATGGAGGTCGATCGACTGGGCTTCATCCATGAGAATTATTTCTATGGCGATGCTGAATCCAATCTCGGTAAGCTCATCTATGAGGTTTCATACTTTTACTATATGAAGGTTCCGGACGATTTCGAGCCTGAATGCATGAGTATGACCGAAGACGATCATGAGGAATTCCTGCGGTGGATAGATGTTGATGATCCAATAAAGTATTACCCTGAGTTCTTCAGGACCGAACTGTTACATCCGGAAGACGGAGTAAAGCATTTTGTGACGGATGAGAGGTAACTATGTATCCTGATAGAGACAAGGCAGAAGAAATACTGAGAGAAGCGGAGGGCTGCAACCCGGGCCCATGGGGGAACCATAGCAGGACGGCGGCTCATTGTGCAGAGAAGATAGCAGAATACTCGGGTATGGATCCCGAGAAGGCATATGTTTTAGGTTTGCTCCATGATATAGGCAGAAAGTTCGGGAAGAGGCATCTTGGACATGTTTCGGATGGCTATTCCTATATGATGTCCCTCGGGTATGATGATGTGGCGCGTATCTGTCTTACACACTCATTTAATGAGAAAGATATTGAAGGATACGTCGGAAACCGCGATACAACTCCTGAAGAAACGGAACTTATCGTAACAAAACTCGAGGAAACAGAACTGGATGATTACGACAAGTTGATTCAGCTCTGTGACGCCATCTCAGGAGCGGAAGGTGTCATGGATATTATTGACAGGATGACTGATGTAAAGAATCGCTATGGTAGTTATGATCAGTCCAAATGGGACACAAATCTTGGATTAAAGGCTTACTTCGAGGAAAGAATGGGTAAAGATTTGTATGAAGCGGTTGATAAGACAAACTTTCGGCCTTAACAAGAAAGTGGTATTAAATAGGGTAATTAATTATGGCAAATGACAAAGATACCAGCAAATATATTTCGCTAATACTCAGATATAAAGGTGTTTTATCCCTATTATCCCAAGGGTATTGCTGATGGCTGGGATTATAAGGATCCACTAGCAAAAAAACTGCTGGATATCTTGGATATATATGTCAGGTTAGAATCATATGTTGCTTGAAGGCGGAAGTATTATCTTTTAAGACAAATCGGAGTTTGTCGAGCTGAGCCTATCTTCTTGACCTAACGGTCAAGAAGCATCCCTCGCTCTAAAGAGCTCGGTCAATTCGTATTTTTAGGGGAGAACAATGCGTTTATATCATGGAAGTAACATATTAGGTCTGGATGTTCTTAAGCCCCGGGTGGCAGATCATGAAAGACCGTATGTATATATGACAACTATAGATACAGTGGCTGCACTTTATCTTTGCAATGCAGTTGAGAAGCCATATTATTGGTTCCCTTATGGATTTGACAAAACTGATAATGTGCCGGTTTATCACGAATTATATACTAATGCCTTTAGAGAGGTATCAGAAGGCGTAAGTGGTTGCATATATGTGGTTGATGCAAATGATGACCAGTATATTCCGTTTAAGAATATTCCCTGCGCGAGACTGGGCATAGTTCCGCTAGAAGTAAAAGACAGGATAGTAATAGATGATGCGTATGAGTTTCTTCAGGATTATGTCAAACAGGGAAAGCTAAAAGTCAGTAGATATGAAGATAAAACATCTGCGCAGCTCACATATTGGTACAAGATGATTGCAGATTATATGAGAGAAAAGAACATGTTGGAAACACCGTATTGCTCGTATGCTAGATTTGTAAGAACTAAGATACCGGTGGCTTGGGAGATGCTGACCGATGAATAATCAAGAAGTTCTTGAAGTTGATTCAAACCCCCGGATTATATCCGGGGGTTTTATTGCCCGAAAAATGGGTTCCGGGGATGGGGTATGGTATAATTGTTGACAAGGATTATATCAGCAGATTGGAGCATTAACATAATGATCATTTTGATAACCGGAGCATCCCATACCGGCAAAACGGTTCTGGCTCAGAAATTGCTCGAAAAATACAAATATCCGTATCTGTCCATAGATCATCTGAAAATGGGGTTGATAAGAAGCGGTAACACAGATCTTACTCCAAGCGATGACGACGAACTTACAGATTATCTTTGGCCGATCGTCAGCGAAATGATAAAAACTGCCATTGAAAACAGGCAGAACCTTATTGTGGAAGGATGCTATATTCCGAGTGACTGGAGTTCCTGTTTTGATAAAGACTATCTGTCAGAGATCAAACTTATATGTTTGGTCATGACAAACGAGTATATAGATGCACATTTTTCGGATATTGTTAAACACGGGTCTGACATAGAAGCCAGGGGCGATGATTCTTACTGTACCGTGGAGTGGATAAAAGAAGTAAACAATGAGTTTATCGACAAGTTTAAGCAGGATCAGATCATTATTGATAAAGATTATGAAAGTGCAATAGATACGGCGCTTTCATTTCTATAATCGTTCTCAAAGATTGTATCCCGGAAGGTTATCTGCTGTGATTACATTAAGAGAGATCAGAGAAAGTGAATATGACGTGCTGAAGGATTTTCTGTACGAGGCGATCTTTATTCCCGAAGGCGTCGAACCTCCGGCAAAGGAGATAGTTGAACAGCCTGAACTGAAGTTGTATTACGAAGATTTCGGAACGGGAAAGGCCGACCTGTGTATTGTTGCGGATGATGACGGAAAGGTGATCGGGGCCGCCTGGACACGAATCATGAATGATTACGGACATGTGGACGATGATACTCCTTCTTTTGCGATATCCCTGTATAAGGAATACAGAGGAAAGGGTATCGGCACCGAACTGATGCGGAAGATGCTTGAACTGTTAAGAAAAGACGGATATGGGAAGACTTCTCTTGCCGTGCAGAAAGCCAACTATGCAGTTAAGATGTACGAGAAAGTAGGTTTCAGAACCGTGGATCAAAACAGCGAAGAATACATTATGGTATGTAATCTTTGACACATAGTAGTGACGCTCATTGGTGACTGCAAGCCGCCAATGAGTTATTTCATACCCGGGGAAATCGGATGGTCTGGAGAAAACCAACGGAACAAGATCATAAGGCGGTACTGAAACGTATCAGGAAGAGCGCGATATTTAACTGTTTGCTGTTGGGTTTTGGCGTTATCGCATGCGTATTCGGCGATATTTTCGCTACTATGTATTATATAAAGGAGGGCTATGACATTCCGCTCATAGTGATACTTCAGACACTGATGATAGGAACAATCGTCTTATTGATGTTTCTGATGAAGGATTTTATAAGACGGTTTTTGCATGTGATAAGAAAGCGGTACGAAGTTGCAGACTGTGCTGTTATCAGCAAGCGTAAGCAGCTCGGGTACAGATGCTGTCATCACTATGTCCTTTTGGATATATACGGAGAAGGACAGGAAGAGCTGTTTACGGAAGCCGATATTTACTATGATACACAGGTCGGAAAAAATGAACTGGTGATAAGGTATATAGAGAAGAAGACAAAGAAAAAGGGACTGCAGGATGATCTGATTCTTAAGATCAGAGAGTGACCGGATGTTTTCAATGATCAAGGAGGCAATATGAGCAGACAGTTAGTTTTTTGGAAATACGAAGACGGAATATATCTTGATAACAAAGAGGTATATGAGAAATGCTGTAACGGAGAAAAGGTTGACGGATTGGAAGAGTTGCCTGGAGCGGATATACTCAATAAGGTTAAAAAAGTATTCAGGGATTATGAAAGGCTGGATGATTATAACTACGGAGGGGAGTTGGGAAACTTTACCGTGCATGCTGATCCTCAATCGGTTGTGTTTGACTGCAGTTTCAGAGTTCCTGAGAGCGAGTTAAATAAGATGATCGATATAATGGCGGAGTTTGGCTGTCCTTTATACGACCCGCAGATAGAAACGAGATTTGACGGAAGATGAGTAACGGTCAAATATTTGACACGGTTGAAAAGTGAGTTTAGGAGGAAAGAATCATGGAAAAGAAATGCAGTAAATGTGGCGGTGAACTTGTTTCGGGTGTACTGTTTGATAATGTCAGTTATCATCAGATAGTCTTTATGCAGCCGGAAGAACTGAGCAAAGTCAAAAAGACAAAAGTAGGTGTGGTCTGTGATGCCTGCACTCAGTGTGGCGCTATTGAAAATCTTCGAGTTGAAGAGCCCGAGAAGCTGAGGAAGGACTGACAGATGATCTTTTACCTGGTAAGGCACGGGCAGACGGATTGGAATAATGAAAAGAAATTTCAGGGTCACAGGAACATTCCCATGAATGAGACCGGCATTGAGCAAATGAATGATCTCGCGGACAGGATCGTTGAAGCGGGTATTCTTTTTGATAGGATCATCGCCAGTCCATTGGACAGGGCGAGGAAGACTGCTGAGATCATCTCGGAGAAGTCAGGCTTCAAGGGAAGTATTGTTTTTGATGAAGATTTCATTGAAAGAAACTGCGGTGCCCTTGAGGGTGAAGTCTGGACTCCCGAACTGAATCTTGATGACCCTAAGCACAATATGGAAACTATACCGGAGCTTTGCAAAAGAGCAGAAAAAGCTCTGGATAAATACTCTTTTGGTGAAGACGAGAGAGTTATGATAGTTTCCCATGGTGCCATCTTGACAGCGGTAAGAACGGTTTTGTCCGGATATACAATCGATTATTCCGACAGGACCGAACCTGTCACACAGGGTAATGTTCTTTGCTGTGAGATAAAAGAAGGAAAAGAAACTGCCATATATAATTTCTTTAAAGACTGAAAGTATTTTTAGTGAGAGGAAGGGGTAAGCGTATGGGGATTTTAGACAAGTTTAAGAAAAAAGAAAACACTGAAGCAACACAGGCTCCGGAAGCCAAGAGTGAGCATACCCCGAGTGCTCAGGATGTTGAAGCTCCCGGATGGGAGGCTATAGAGAAAGAATTTCTCAGAGTGTATCCCGACCCGCCCAATCACCATTACGGAACGCTTATAAAATGGGCACTTGGCGGAAAAGATCCGCTTGATGGAATCAGCGTATATGACGGAGGCACTTATTGGCATTTTGTATCCTTCGGACTTACCGAACTGTATGAAAAAAAATCCCCGAATAAGGAGTACAGTGGTTTCGGATATGAGCTGACATTTAAACTGAAAAAAGATAAATACGAGGACGAGGAAGCAGAGTTAAGAAATATATGCGGAATACTGCAGACAGTTGCAAGGCTCGTTTTTGTAAACGGAGAGAATTTCTATCCCGATGAGTATATTTATACCGGACAGACTGCGGGAATGGATGCAAAACAGAAGAGTAACATCACAGGATTCATAACAATCGCGGATCCGACGGTAAACTCCATTGATACTCCGAACGGTAAGGTTGAATTCCTGGAACTGGTCGGAATGACGGATGCGGAACTGAAAACACTTTCCAATATAGAATCCGTCAGAAACATATACGCCGAACTGGGCAGCGATGTGACCGATTATAACAGGAAGTCTTTGAGGTGAAAAATATGCAGACCATCATAATAGTTCTTGATCCGGAAAAAATGAGTAATCCCGATCTGGATATCCGCTATCTTCTACCTGACAGAATAGAAGAGATAACAGAAGGGCTAGCCAGAGATAACGGATATGACTATTTCCCTGATAATTCGATGGGGATATGGCTTGAAACGGAAGATGCAGAAAAGAATGTCAGCGCTGTTATTCAGCTGATCGAATCAGAACAGATACTGGATAATGATCTGTCAAAGTCAGCAGAGATCTATATTTCCGAAGAGGATTGTGCGGAGAAGGATAAATGCCGCAAGGTATATCCTGTTTGATCTGATCAATAATGATAAAGAAAGTCGTAAATATATCAGAAGAACAACTTGATAAGATCAGCAAAACGGTCGGTGAAGCATTTGTCACTAATGAACTGTTTCATAACTGGGGAACGACTGAAGAGCGACGCGAAGATGTCATGAAGTATATGGCATTGTATGTTGACTATGTATATCATGCCGGTGAATTGTATTCAAATGAAGATTTCACCGGATTTATCGGATTGGAAGACTCCGGAAATTCCAATAAACTCCCACAGGTAAAGATGCTTTTCAGAATGCTGACTACGATCAAGTTTTCAAAGCTGAGGAGCCTTGTGAATTTTGCAAAGCAGATTGACGGTTCCAATGAATTGTATGCAAAACAAAGGCACCTCGATGCCCTGATGGTCTGTGTTGATAAGGAACATCAAGGGATGGGAATTGCATCCGAACTGGTGGCGTTTGCAAAGAATATGTCGGATGAACTCAGCTTACCGCTTTTATTCGATACCGATATGAAAGAGTATGCGGAGATGTACAGGCACCTTGGCTGTGAATTATACAATACGGTCACAGCAAACAATGGAGTAACGAGATACAGCCTGTGTTATAAGAAATAGCCTGATATGGAATTAAAGGAGATCGTAATGGCGGACAAAGCCGTGATTTATATACACGGACAAGGAGGCAAAGCTCTGGACTCGGAATACTTCAAACCTCTTTTTTCTGAATATGATGTACTGGGATTTGATTACAGATCCGAGAATCCCTGGGATGCCGAACCGGAGTTTAAGGAATACTTCGATTCACTGTCAAAACAATATGTATCCATAACCGTTCTTGCCAGCAGCTTGGGAGCATATTATCTGCTGATCTCGGGAGTCTGCGATCTGATAGAGAAAGCATTTTTCGTATCTCCCATAGTAAATATGGAGATGTTGATAAAAGATATGATGCATCGATCCGAAGTGTCGGAAGATGATCTTAAGGAAAAAGGGACAATAAGTACTTCTTCAGGTGAAACTCTTTCATGGAAATATCTTGAATGGGTAAGGTGTCATCCGATTATCTGGAATGTGCCGACACATATCTTGTATGGCGAATATGATCATTTCCAATCACTCCGGACAATTGAGGTGTTTGCTGAAACCGTTCATGCAGATCTTACCATCATGCCCGGCGGTGAGCACTGGTTCCATACAGATGAACAAAACGAATTCAGATGGAACTGGCTTGAAAGATGCAAATGACATCTAATGGATTTTTACTTAAATCGAGAGGAAGATAAATGGAACAGAGAATGATCAGAAATGTACAGATCGGTGATGCCGCAAGGCTGGCAGAGATTTATTCCTATTATGTCAGAAATACAGCGGTGTCTTTTGAATATGATGCTCCTTCGGCGGAAGAGTTCGAGCGAAGAATAAAGAATACTACTGAAAAGTATCCCTATCTTGTGTGTGAGATCAACGGAAGGATCGTAGGATATGCGTATGCCGGAGCATACAGCATGCGCAGTGCTTATAACTGGACTGCCACCACTTCAATATATGTGGACAAAGATTACCGCAGGCAGGGGATAGGCTCTCTGATGTATAAAGCATTGGAAGATAAACTCAGGGAACTGGGAATAGTAAATGTTCTTGCAGGTGCTGCATTCTGCGAAAAAGAGGATGAATATCTTACTCATGACAGCAGGAATTTTCATATTCATGAGGGCTTTACACAGGTGGCTCAAATGAAAGAGGTCGGGAAGAAGTTTGACAGATGGTATGATCTCCTCTGGCTTCAGAAGAAGTTGTGACTTTCAGAATCGAAATAAAAACAAAGATATGTAGCTCGAAACTCGGAGACTCAAATGGCTAATAAAATATGCGTTAACACTGATGAAGATTCTCTGACTTTGACAGATGACAGAATATTGGCGGCGGTTGATTCCAATGAATGTTATTATGATCTGGATTATGTTGAAAAGATTGTAATTCTGACGACGGACATGGGCCCGTTTTTTGATGATATGGGTCTTGCAATAGAATTTGTAAACGGAGATGTTGTCTTTATCATGTCGGACCACAAATGTTATGAGACCTTCCTGTTTGATCAGATAGGAAAAGCATTGCCTATTGATTATCAACAGATAATCGAAGCTTCTTCCTGTACGGAGAACAGAGCGTTTGAAATCTATGTGAGAGAAAAGTGATCGAAGAACCGGCCAGGTAATATGACGGAGCTATCGGAGGTGTGACCGATGAAAGAAATAATCATAGACGGAAATAACTTCAGTGATGTAGAGGGATTTTGCACAGAGATAGACAAACTTCTGACTCGGAATCTTGACTGGAAAACCGGACATAATCTTAATGCATTTAACGATCTGCTCCGTGGAGGGTTTGGATTCCATGAATATGGAGAAGAACTTCATATTACATGGATAAATGTCTCAAAAAGCAAAGCTGACCTTGGATATGAAGTCCGAAACCATAACGGACAGACGATGTTTGATGTTATTGTGGATATCATACTTGATAACGATGATTCCGGTCATTTCTGTACTTTGGACCTAATAGATTGAATAAATAGTCATTTGAAATATATGTGGAGACTTGGTGATGATCACAAGAGATGAGGCGTTTTCGCTTTTAAAACAGTACAATAAGGATCCTTTTCATATTCAGCATGCACTTACGGTGGAAGCTGTAATGAAATGGTATGCGGAGCAGCTTGGATACGGCGACAATTCAGAATACTGGGGCATAGTGGGACTGCTCCATGATATTGACTTTGAACTGTACCCGGAGGAACACTGCCTGAAGGCACCTGAGCTTTTAAAGAACGGAGGAGTCAGCGATGATATCATTCACGCTGTATGCTCTCACGGATATGGCATAACCGTCGGTTGTGGCACGACGATAGATGTCGAACCTATACACGAGATGGAGAAAGTTCTTTTTGCTGCGGATGAACTCACGGGATTGATCGGAGCAGCGGCTCTTATGAGACCATCCAAGAGTACTAAGGATATGGAATTAAAATCACTCAAGAAGAAGTATAAGAGCAAGGGCTTTGCCGCAGGTTGTTCAAGAGAAGTTATCGAACGAGGTGCGGATCAGCTCGGATGGGAGCTTGACAAATTGCTTGAGATGACACTTCAGGCCATGGCTGCAACCGAAGATACGATCAATGAAGAAATGGCTTCCGAGCATTGATGGGAATTTCTTTGGAATTTGAATGCAATGAAACGGGATGAATATATATGAAATGGATTTTCTTTGATCTTGGCGCGACTTTGGTTGATGAAAGCGATGTATATAAAAGCCGGTGTGAATTCGCAATCAGGCAGTTAAACATTGAACCTGCCGAGTTTATGAATAAGATCTACGAGCAAGCAAAGATAAGCCCGACACCTATCAGGACAGCCGCAAAGGCATATGGGGTCACTTTGCCGGAATGGGATAATAGTCTGGAAAAACTGTATGAATCGTCACCTGATGTCCTTTCTGCTTTGCACGGAAAATATAAACTCGGAATAATTGCAAACCAATCCCTGGGAACGCAGGAAAGAATAGATAAATGGGGCATAGGAAAGTATTTTGACGTTGTCATGGCATCCGCGGAAGCCGGTTGTGCAAAACCCGATCTTAAAATATTTGCTGCAGCTCTGGATAAGGCCGGATGTGCACCTGCAGATGCGGTCATGATCGGAGACAGGCTTGATAACGATATTATCCCTGCCAGGAAACTGGGCATGAAAACCGTGTGGGTGCGTCAAGGCTATGCAATCTATCAGACCATTAATGACGACAGTAACAGGCCTGATCAAATTGTTGACAGTATTGATGAACTGATACCCTTATTTGAAAATGATATGATCTGAATGGAGAGAGAAAATGGCTTCGAGCAAAGAATATCTGGATTTCGTATTGGAACAGCTTTCCGACCTGGATGATATAACCTATAAGGCTATGATGGGTGAATATATCATCTACTACCGTGGGAAAATAATCGGTGGTATTTATGATGACAGATTCCTTGTAAAGAATGTAAAGTCAGCTGCTTCGGCTATGCCTGATGCAAGCCTGGAAATGCCATATGAAGGCGCAAAGGAAATGCTGCTTGTAGATGATGTTGACAACAAGGAGTTTTTGACCGGACTTATTGAATCTATGTATGACGAACTTCCCATGCCTAAGAAAAGGAAATGAGTATGAAAGCGATTATCGGCATAGTTCCGCTTGTGGATGAAACAAAAGAGAGCCTTTGGATGATTCCCGGTTATATGGACGGAATCGTTGAGGCCGGGGGTATACCGGTCATGCTCCCGCTTACACATGACAAGCACGTTATAGAACAGCTTCTTAATACGGTTCATGGAGTGCTGCTTACGGGAGGCCATGATGTTGATCCGGAAATCTATGGCGAGAAATGTATTCCTGAATGCGGAAAACCTTGCAGGGAAAGAGACCTAATGGAAAGCGAACTGCTTGAACAGGCACTCGACAGGGATGTTCCCATTCTCGGAATATGCAGGGGGATTCAGTTTCTTAACGCATACCTGGGCGGAACGCTTTATCAGGATCTTCCCTCTCAGCATGCCTCTGAAATCGAACATCACCAAATGCCTCCATATGATGTGCCCGTTCATAGCGTAAGCTTTGTTAAAGACAGCGGATTGTACCGCCTTTTGGGCAAAGAGACCTTATCGGTAAACAGTTACCATCATCAGGCAGTAAAGGATAAGGCAAGCGGTCTTAATGTAATGGCTGTATCCGAAGACGGAATCGTTGAAGCAGTGGAAATGCCGGATAAGAGATTTGTCTGGGCAGTCCAGTGGCATCCTGAATTATCATTTCGTAAGGATGAAAACAGCAGAATGATATTCGATGAGTTTATAAGAAAATGTATTTGAAGAAATGATCATAGGAATATGAATGAAATGAACATACAGGTTATAAGGGCGACGGAAACATGGCAACAGGCAGGCGCATTTTACGTCCGTATTCAGGGAATGGCGAAACAGCATAATATCACGCTTCGCCGGGAATTTGACGAACATGATACGCCTGATACGAAATATATCGTTCTGACTGATTCCGATTTTCCGATAGCCACTTGCCGGATATATGATATAGATAATGATTCGGCTATGATCGGTCGCGTGGTAGTGTTGCCGGAGTATCGCGGACGCGGACTTGGAAAGCGTGTAATGAGCGAAGCCGAAAGCTGGCTTAAAGATCTCGGATTTTCCGTTGCCGTGATTGAAAGCCGTGATGTTGTGACAGGCTTTTATCAGAATCTGGGCTACACCGTGACTGACCCGCAAGTTGTCCACGGCGATACCTTCGACTGCATCCGTATGGAAAAGAAACTCTGACAGGATCGATACATAAAAATGCCAAATTATAACAGAACAAAACTTGCATGTTACATGGGATTCATAACACAGGCAATAGCGGCGAACTTTGCGCCGCTGTTGTTTTTGAAGTTCCATAATGACTATGGTATATCTCTCGGAAACATAGCACTTATTTCAACTGTTTATTTCTTTACACAGCTTCTTATCGATCTGTTCTGCGCTAAGTTTGTTGACAGGATAGGCTACAGGGTATCTATCGTGGTCTCGGAAGTCTGTTCTGCCGCAGGTCTCATCGGACTAGCCTTTTTGCCGGATCTGTTACCTAATGCATTCGCCGGAATCCTTATAAGTGTGACCGTATACGCAATGGGTTGCGGACTTATCGAGGTGCTTGTCAGCCCTATTATTGAAGCGTGTCCGTTCGAGAATAAGGAAGCAACCATGAGTCTTCTTCACTCCTTTTACTGCTGGGGATGTGTGGGGACAATAGCGATATCGACATTGTTCTTCACCGTATTCGGCATGGACAGCTGGAGGTGGCTTGCACTGCTGTGGGCACTTGTTCCCGCAGTTAATATTTTTAACTTTGCAACCTGTCCCATAGTTCCGATCGTAGAAGAGGGACAGGGGATGGGAATCAGACAGCTCGGAAAGAAACCTGTATTCTGGATTGCAATATGTCTTATGGTCTGTGCCGGTGCTTCGGAACTTTCAATGGCCCAGTGGGCATCGGCATATGCTGAGGGAGCCCTGGGACTTGCCAAGTCGGTAGGAGACCTGATGGGTCCCTGTCTGTTTGCCGTCACCATGGGAATAAGCCGTATCATATACGGAAAGTACGGAGAGAAACTGGATCTGAAGAAATTCATGATGGGTTCGGGAGCACTTTGCGTTGTGTGTTATCTGCTTGCCTCTCTTTCCACTAATCCTTTCATAGGTCTGATCGGATGTATCCTCTGCGGTTTCTCTGTAGGCATAATGTGGCCCGGAACTATCAGCATTTCGTCAAGGAAATTTCCTGCGGGCGGTACGGCAATGTTTGCACTGCTTGCTATGGCAGGAGACCTCGGCGGAAGCATCGGTCCCGCCATCGTCGGAAGAGTCACCCAGTATGCGGGTGATGATATCAGAGCGGGTATGAGAGTCGGACTTGTTTTCCCGGTAGTGCTCATGGTGATGCTCTTTATTATCGGCAGGGAAACACCGAAAAAGAATTGAGGCCCGTTATAAGAAAAAACTTTAGCAGGCGATAGATATCTCGAAATTGACACCGTGTGCCTCATAGGATAATGTGATAATAACAAAAAACGAAAAGGCACTTATACATGAAGTCAGACAAGAAATTAAGGCAAATTACATTAACGGGACTTATGGCGGCGCTCATCACATTGTTCACCGCATACATAGTACACATCCCGGTCGGAGCGGCCGGCGGATACATACATCTCGGCGATGCACTCATATATCTGAGTGCGGCACTTTTGCCCTGGCCATATGCAATGGCGGCGGGTGCAATAGGCGGAGGACTTGCAGATCTTCTTACAGCTCCCATGTGGGCTCCCGCAACCATCATCATCAAGATCCTCATAGTTATTCCTTTCACCTCCAAAGGAACATCAATCCTGAACAAAAGAAATCTCATAGCTCCGCTGATCGCAATGCTTATATCGATTGCGGGATACTATGTAGCCGAAGTGATCCTGTACGGAAAGGAAGCCGCTTTTCTTGTATCGGTGACAACAAATACCATTCAGGGAATCGGCAGTGCGGCTGTGTTCTATATCTTCGGAGCGGCTTTTCAAAAGGCCGGAATAAAGAGATTGTGTAAGTGATACCTCCTTATATAAAGTGTAAAGAAAAACTCCTTTCCGGGACATCCGGCAGGGAGTATTTTCATGTTTTTGGCATCTTGGTACCCGTACATGTACCGCATGGTTTCCAGACTATTGCACAGTGTTTTTCCGCCTTGTATGATGTGCCCAGAACAGGGAACACAAACCCGATTTAAAGGAGGAAAGAATATGGAAATCACAAGACAGAACGAACTTATCGGAGCACTTGACGAGCTCAAAAAAGAAACACAGAAAGTGCAGAGAAAAGGATTGCCCTTTATGATGGCATCCGTGGTTGTATGGTCACTGATACTTTACATCCAGATAAAGGTTCAGGATCAGAACAAAGTTAACCTATATGCATTCATCGCATCGTGCTATATGATGCCGGCAGCAATGGTCTTCGGAAAAATACTGAAGGCACCGTTCCTGAAGAAATCCAAAAACCCCATCAACAAACTCGGATTCTTATGCACTATGAACCAGAACCTGTACATACTGATAGTCATGTGGGCATGCAGCATTCACCCTTCGGCGATGATCATGATCTATGCGATGGTATTCGGAGCACATCTTCTTCCTTTTGCATGGGTACATGACAACAGGGCATATATGGCAGCTTCGATCCTTGAGACGGTCGGTGCAATGCTTATCGCAACAAAGCTTGGAAATATTCCTATGATTATGTATATAATAGTACTGCAGGTTGTTTTAAGCGTAATACTTTATGTTGATACCAGAAAGGTAAAGACCCTGAATTGAAAGTAGAGATAACCAAGGACCCAAAAGCAGAATCCTTATATGTGGAGATCCACTGCACGGATGTTACCGAAGAAGTTTCAAGGCTTGAAAGGTATATCAAAAGATACGGCAGTTTTATCCCGGCAACGAAAGACGGAGAGATAGTGAGCGTCGCTGTAGATGATATCCTCTATATAGAATCCGTCGACAAGAAGACCTTTATCTATACAAATGAGAAGGTTCTGCTCACTGATAAGAGATTATACGAATTTGAGAGCATACTGGACGGCAAAGACTTCTTCCGGTGTTCCAAATCCACCATCATTCATCTTAACAAGGTGGTAAAGCTCAAACCGGAGATCACCAGAAATATACTCGCAACACTTGAAAACGGTGAGAACATAATGGTATCCAGACGATATGCCGTCGGATTAAAGAACCTTCTCGGAATAGGACGATGATATGGACAGAATGAAAGAATATTTAAAATATTTCCGCGATGCCACAGCTTTCTTATTTGCATGGCTGACGATCTGCATCCTGATAATATGCCTTATAAACGGAAGTGAAAGTATCAGAGTCAGTTCCCTTCTGAAACTTTTGGGCTTTTGCATCTGGAGCTCTGCTTCCTTTGTTACGGCTTTTATGAGCTCTTATATGAAGAAAAAGGGATTTATTGTGCAGCTTTCGGTGTTTTATATATTGTTCATCCCTGCGGAGATCATATTCTTCTACAGCATGGGAGTGTTCAGCGGAACCGGAAATATGATCTCGTGGATCGCTTTCTTTGTCATAATTGCCCTGCTTTATATCCTTGCTCTTCTCATCGATGTTTTTATCATGAAAAAGCAGGCGGTCAGTTATACCGAAAAACTTGAGGCGTACAAGCAAAGTCTGTGATCAGGAATTTTATATTTGTGGTTTAACCGGGAGGCGGAAATGATCCGCCTCCTTTTGTTATAAAGCAGCTCATACCCCGTCTCGGAGCGGAATGACGGCTTTTTGACTGCCGAGACCGGAGTTTTAAGATTTCGTGAATATATCAACGGTAAATAGGCAAAAAGGCTGATTCGTGGTAAATTTATAGGGTATGGTACTCGGTGCATTCAGACAATTTTATTCAAAATGGAAAAAGAAGAATTCTCCGGCCTGTTCGGAGGATGTGATCCGTTTTGACCCCGAAACGCAGACGGCGGTGATTAGAAGCTCCATCTGTACGGGAGAAAAGGTTGCCGGGTTCAAGAACAAGAAGGACGGGCATTTCACTGAAGTGATGCTGATCCGCTCGCCTGAGGATGAAAAGCTGTTTAAAGAGATCTACGGTATCGAGACGGTCAGGACCGAATACTGACAGGATAAGGAGACAAAAAGTGGCAAAGCAGAACATTTTTGACAACCAGGTATTTTTCGACGGATACAAGAAGATCAGGGAAAACGAAGGAAGTGCCAATAATGTTTTCGAGATGCCTGCTCTTTATTCACTTCTCCCTGACCTGACGGGAAAGCATATCCTGGACCTTGGATGCGGATTCGGTGAGCACTGCATGGATTACATCAAAAAGGGTGCCGGGAGGATCGTGGGAATAGACATCTCAGAGAAAATGCTCGAGGTTGCAAAGAAGGAAAACAGCGATCCGAAGATAACGTACCTTCTGATGCCCATGGAGGATATCGGATCCATAGACGAAAAGTTCGATGTCGTCATCAGTTCCCTTGCGATTCATTACGTGGATGATTTCAAGGGAGTGCTGAGTAATATACATAGGCTTTTGAATGACGGAGGAGTGTTCGTCTTTTCACAGGAGCACCCTTTCAGTACATGTCATTCCGACGGTGACAGATGGACGAGGGATGAGAACGGAAATAAGCTTCATCTTAACCTTAAGAATTACGGTGTCGAAAAAGAGACCGAGAGTGTCTGGTTTGTAGACAACGTAAAAAGATATCACAGAATGTTTTCCACAATAGTAAATGATCTCATCGAAGCGGGATTTGAGATCGTAAAGATGATCGAACCGTTACCCGATGATGAGATCCTGGCTAAGTATCCCGATCAGAAGGATCTTTTTCACAAGCCCGATTTTCTGGTAGTCAAAGCAAAGAAACGCTGAGACGCTCCATGAAGGCCGTACGGCAGTGAGGAGGGAATCATGAAGAAAAAGGTATTGGCACTGTTTTTATCCATGGCACTGTTTGTGGCAGGATGCGGTGCGGTAACGGATGAAAATACATCTGACGACCATGCGTTGCCGAATGAAACTCCGCCGGTGGATAATACTGTCCCGCCCTTTACGGATCCGGTTGAAAGGATACCTGAAGAAGCGAGAGCGGGTTTCTCCGCATATATCGGAGAAAATCTTACCCTTATGGGAACAATGATGTGGGACCTGTATATGTCGGATATTACCGGCGACGGAATTGACGATATATGCGCAACATATTACACCGGCAGCGGAATGATCTCTAAACTGGTCGTTGTGTATGATATTCAGGAAAACCGAGGCTATAAGCTGTCTGACAGATGCACCTATGACTACATGATCGAAGATGTTTTGTCAGACGGACAATTGGTGATATCCCGCACGGACTGGGCTGACAGGGACAATGTGGTTTTCGGAAGGATTGCTTTTGATGAGGATGAGATCTTCTTTGATGACGGACTTGACAGGAAAGGGCTGTCATTCAAAACTCTGAAGCTGTTTGAAGATGCGGCCGTATATCTGCCTGCCGGGGAAACCGGATACGGAGATTACTTCAGTTCAAGAGATTTCTCCGAGATAAGGGAATTCCTGCTCTGTGTGGACAATGATGATGCTGAGCTGGTACACGGCATGGGCGGTGATCATGAAACCGCTCTTTACAGGATGTCTTATGAGGCTCTTTACGATATTCTTGTAAAAATATACAAGGAGCAGAATATCGATAAGGTCATCGAAAATATGGACGAATCTTATCAGGACGGAATAGCTGTCTGCTACGATCCGGAGGATGGATATATATACAGGGAAATGGATTCGTTTAAACCGTTTGACTTTCATGCCGAAGTTGTTAATGTAGATAAGAACGGCAATGAATATACGATCACATATGAAGTTTACTCCGGAACAGTAAATACCGGTGATCCGATGTCTACGGTTTATGTGACCATAGAGGAAGCAGACAACAGATACGGATACAGTCTTGTCCGTATAGAAAAATAATTTCTTATAGGCTAAAGGAGAGAAACATGTTATTTGCACTTGCACTGATCCCTGTGATAGGACTTTTACTGTTCATCTATTTCAAGGATAAGAAGGAAAAGGAACCCGCAGGACTGCTCATCGGATTGTTCTTCGCAGGACTTGGAAGCGTTATCCCCGCGATAATACTGGAAGCGATAGGAGAGCTGATACTTGAGGCCGCCATTCCCTATGAATCGGCACTCAAAGGTGTACTCCTTGCAATGATCATTGTCGGTCCCGCGGAGGAGCTGGGAAAGTACGCAGTACTAAGGCTCATCACATGGAAGAACAAACACTTCAATTACAGCTACGATGCAATCGTATATGCGGTGTTCGTATCACTGGGATTTGCTGCGATAGAAAATATAGGCTACGTTTTCTCCGGCGGATTGTCAACCGCACTTATGCGTATGTTCACCGCCATTCCCGGACATACAAGCTTTGCCGTGTTCATGGGATATTACTACAGCAAGGCTAAATATGCATCCATCACAAACAATGTCAGTGACTATAAGAAGTACAATGCACTGTCGATGATCCTGCCTATCATCATTCACGGACTGTATGATGCGATCGTCATGGGCGGCCTTGCATCGGAAACCGATCTGGTCCTGGGACTTGCCGTCCTTCTCTGGATCGTCTATGTTATAGCGCTTTTCATAGTTTCGTTCATTATGGTCATAAAGGCTTCCAAGAACGATTACTGCATCGTCAGCCTGCCCGGAGCTTTTCAGACCGTATACAGACCTGCCTATCTGGGAAACTGGACATGTTCATGCGGAACGGTAAATCAGCTCAACTTCTGTGCTAAATGCGGAAATCAGAGACCTCAGGTTGAAACCTGGACCTGCCCATGCTGCGGAGCAATTTCCGCATTCAATTTCTGCGGAAGATGCGGATGTCCCAGGCCTCAGGCCGGACCTCAGATGATGCCCCAGCAGCCTGCACCTCAGCAACCCGGACAGATGCCACAGCAGCCGGTGCAGCCCCAGGCACCCTGGCCGCAGTATGTGAAACCGGAGCTTCAGCAGATTCCTCCTCAGCAGCCCGGAGAGATGCCTCCCCGAGGAATGCTGTAAGTGAAAGAGAGATAACGTATGATGATCAGAAATGCAACCACAGCCGATATTGACGGAATCCTGAAACTGCTTGTTCAGGTCGATATGGTTCATCATAACGGCAGACCTGATATCTTCAAGGGGCCTGCGACAAAATACAATGCGGAAGAACTCGCACAGATCATAGATGACCCTATGACTCCCGTTTTTGTATGTGCGGACGAAGACGGATCGGTTCTCGGACATGCATTCTGTATTTCGAAATGCGAAGAGAACAATTCGGTGCTGACCGATATCAGGACATTATATATCGATGATATATGCGTTGACGAAAACGCGCGCGGAAAGCATGTCGGTAAAAAGCTGTATGAGCATGTACTTGAATATGCAAGGTCAAACGGCTTCTATAACATCACGCTCAACGTATGGTCCTGCAATCCCGGAGCAATCAGATTCTATGAAGCTATGGGATTGAAGCCCCAGAAGATCGGAATGGAACAGATTCTTTAAATCGGTGAAATTATGTCAGGTTCTATAGAAAACTACAGAAAAATGGTTGAACAGCCCTGGGGAAGGATGTTCTACGATCAGATATTTACCCAGCTGGATATCCCCGACGATAAGAGATCAAAGATACTCGATTTCGGAGCAGGCTTTTGCATAACGGCAGATCATTATGCAGCTCATCATGATGTTACAGCTGTTGAACCGAATGAGGAAATGTATTCTCTTCGCGTATCCGAAAATGATTACACTCTTGTTGCAGACGGTATCGATCATCTGAAAAGTATACCGGAGAATTCTTTTGACGTAGTTATATGCCACAATGTTCTGGAATATACGGACGATAAGGAAGAGATACTGGTACAGCTGAAGAGGGTGTTAAAGCCCGGAGGAAAGCTGTCCGTCGTAAAACACAATCTCTGCGGAAGAGTATTCGGTAGTGCCGTGCTTGCAGATGATCCTAAGACGGCGCTTGATCTTCTCAGTGACGACAACACGGAAGACAGCATGTTCGGAAACAGAAATGTTTATTCGGGTGAAGAACTTTCCGGATATCTCGGAAAAGAAATGAAGCTTGAGAATGTATTCGGAATAAGAGCGTTTTTCGGACTCTCTTCAAACAACGAGATCAAATACACGGATGAATGGTACCTACCGATGCTTGAGCTGGAAACAAAGGCCAGTACTATGGATGAATTCAGAAAGGTTGCATTTTTCAATCATCTGCTTTTCAGGAAAGAGGCCTGACCTGTTCGTGTGTACCGATATGGAGAGTTAGGAAATGGATCTTAAAAATGTTTATTTTGTTATAGGAACTTCCTACGCAGGAAAGTCCACTATCGTAAAGAATCTTGCCAAAAAGCATAACGGAATAGCTCTCGAAGAAAACTATCATGATGAGAAGCTTCCCGAACTTGACAGTAAAGAGTTTCCGAATCTATGCTATACAAGGGATCTGCAGGACTGGCATGAATTTATCCGCAGAACTCCGGATGAATACGCCGGGTGGATCGAAAATGTAAAAAAGGAATGCGAGATCGTTGAACTCGGGATGCTGGAAGAGCTGCTGGCAAAGCCTGAGTCAAAGGATAAGAAGATCTTTGTCGATACCAATATATGTATCGAGACCCTTCACAGGATCTCCGATGAGAAACACGTACTTGTAATGCTGTCCGATCCGGAGATATCGATACACCGCTTCTTCGACCGTCCCGATCCCGAAAAGCAGTTCCTGTACCGGCTCATGCTAGAGGAACCCGATCCTCAGGCGGCACTCGATAATTACCGTGAGATCCTCACAAGGATCTGTTCGAAGGAAGCTTATGACAAACTGGAAAACTCCGGCTTTCAAAAGATCTACAGGGACGAGAACAGAAGTCAGGAAGAAACGGTACGACTTGCGGAAGAAATGCTCGGATTAAACGGCTGAAATATGCATAAACAGTGAACCCCTGCGAGAGTGATCCTCGCAGGGGTTTTTTATGCAAAAAATATTTTCAGCCGTTTAAAGATTTTTTAAGAATTGAAATGTTAGCATTTCATTGTAAACGGAAAAACTGTGTTTCATATCAGTACAGAGGTATTAAAAATGGCAGATATTTGTTTGGAAGCAAGAGACCTTTGCAAGACCTATATTGTTGACGGATACAGCAACAATGTCCTGCAGAATATCAATCTCAAGATAGAAGAAGGTGAGTTTGTCTCAATAATGGGACCGAGCGGATCAGGCAAATCGACCCTCCTTTATACGATAAGCGGAATGGATGACATGACCGCAGGTAAGGTCATATTTGACGGTGATGATATTTCCGGGATGAACGATAAGCAGCTCACGCAGCTCAGACTCCTCAAAATGGGATTCATCTTTCAGCAGATGTATATGATGAAGAAGCTCTGCATAATGGACAACATAGTTCTCCCCGGCTATCAGGCGAAGATCATGAGCAGGGAAGAGGTAAACAAAAAGGCCGAAGAACTGATGAGGAGACTGGAAATAATAGAGACTGCAGACCGCGAGATCACGGAGGTATCCGGAGGCCAGCTCCAGAGAGCATGTCTTGCCAGGGCACTCATCAACAGCCCCAAGGTTCTTTTTGCGGATGAACCTACCGGAGCACTCAACTCAAAAGCTTCCATGGAGGTTCTCGGTGAAATGGTCAAGGCGAATGAAGCCGGCACCACGGTTCTCATGGTAACCCACAGCGAAAAGGTTGCGGCCAGCTCCGACAGGATCATCTATCTTATGGACGGTGATATACAGGGTGAACTTGTACTCGGCAAGATAAACACATCGGACGGAATGAGTTCTGCGGAGAAGCTTTCTCTCAGGGAAAGAAAACTCAGAAAATGGCTTGAGGAGATGGGGTGGTAAAGTGTATTTAAGAATGCTGAAAAAGGACCTTAAGGATAAGGTCGTTTTAAATATAGTCTTATTCATATTCATGATACTGGCAGCCACTCTTCTTGTCATGAGTGCGGGATTTGTCTATACCTTCATAGCCGGCATCGATACAACATACGACAAGTGCAACACTTCCGACATCATACTGATCATCGACAGAAGCGTATCGTCTCCCGAAGAACAAAAAAATACGGTAATCGGTCTGATGCAGGAATATTCCGAGATAAATGAGATATCCGTATCGGAGAGGATAATCGCAAGTACAGGCAGACTGGATTTTGAGAAAATAGATAAAAGAACCGTATCCGGTCTTTATCAGACGGACTTTCTCATATCACCGGTGAGCACCGATCAGAATATTCCGTATGATATGCATGATGAGCCGATCACTCTTGATAACGGATGCGTCGCTCTTTCACAGGTGACCGCTTCGTCTTCGCATACGAAAATAGGAGACAGCATCACGATCGCCACGGATATGGGAAATATATACAGATTTGTTGTATCGGATATATATAAGGATCCCAGCTCATCCATGATGACCAAGATCCTGTTTTCGGACGATGATTACAAAACACTTAATGAAGAGTTTACAACACATGTAGATCAGTATGACATAACGCTGGTCAATCCCTTTAAAAATGTTTCCGAACTGCAGAAATGGGGATGGGCGATCAATGACAGATTACATATGATGGACGAAAACGGTGAGATAAACGGACGGATACACACCGTAACCACGGGAAAGAGCAACGCCTTTACCGATGAAGCAATGATCTCGCTTATAGTCAGCATATTCATGGGGCTGATGGGCATTGCGCTTATAATCCTTATCTTCATGGCCATATCCTTCAGCCTTCAGGCTACCGTTAAGCGCGAGGAAAAAGAGATCGGTACGATGAGGGCGATAGGAGTGGATTCGCTGTCATATAAATCCCTCTTTGTCGTAAAGTATATTGCGTTTGCGGTTTTGGGCGGAGTCATCGGGCTGATCGCCGGCATTCCCCTGGAAAAATATATGGTGAGCAGGTTTGTCACCAACACACTGAATCCCGATGAAAATGTGATAGTCCTTCTGGGCGTGATCACCTGTATCATCTTTATGCTTCTGATGCTTGTCTTCTCATTTGTTTCTTTAAGACGTATCGACAGGATCTCTGTAATGGATGCGATCCACGGCGAAGGAAAAGGAGAAAGATTCAGTAAGATACCGGGCGTATCCCTCAGCAAAAGAAAGCGTACTTCGGTTCCGTTCTTCCTGGCACTTCAGGATATAGTCCGCAAGATGAAGAGATATATTTTCCTGGTAGTCAGTTACATGATAGGGATGACGATACTGTTTCTGCAGTTCCAGATCAAGGCCACCGTTGTAAGCGATGAATACAGAAAGACATATTGGTCAAGGGCGGACAGGGATTTTATGATCAGACCCGAAGACAGTCTCAGGGATAAGCTGCTCGAAATGACCGGAAGCAATAAGAATTTATATTTATATTATGAGGAGCTATATAACGAGCACGGTATTCCCGTCGACATCCAGCTTATGGATGAGCAGACATCATATGTGATAATCGACGGTCAAAAAAGCGGAGCGGCCATCGCTTTCGGAGACGTTGATCTAAGCAGGATGACATATGTAAAGGGAGGAACGGTTCCGACACTTCCAAATGAGGTTGCGGCATCACATTTCCTGGCGCTGACAAACGGTATCGAGCTCGGTGATGTTGTCACGCTTGAATATAAGGTATACGGTGCGGATGGGTTTACCGTAGAGACAAGGCAGAAGGATTATATAATCACGGCATTTGTGGAAACCATGGGCAACAGCAGGACACCTTTGTTTTTCCTGGCTCAGGCCGATGAGGATATGTACTGTGAGGACTTTGATATCTTTAATGAATCAATCGATGCACCGAGATCGGAGCATGCATATTATATTGAGAAAATGCGTGAGGTAGATGAAAGGATACTTGTTTGGGATTATGATCAGGCACTTGATTATGACCTCGGAAATTCCTTCGGAAAACTGCTCGACCTGCTTGCACTTGTTACAGGTACGATAATGGCGGTCACTTTGTTTGCGATGACATTTCTCTATCAGCAGATATTCATCGAAGAGGAAACGTCCGATATAGCAATGCTGGGAAGCATGGGATTTGATAAGTGGTCTGTGAGGAAATGGCATTATTACAGACTGCTGATACTGATAGTTCTTTCGACTGCCCTGGCGATTCTGAGTGCATTCACATTGAACAAATGGCTGTTTAACAGGATAGGAAGTGCTGTGCTCGGTCTGGTTTCTTTTAAGATCGCATCACCTCCGGTATTTGTTCTTATTCTTTTGCCCTCGGTGCTTGTCGTGATAATCTCGGCTGTTATGGCCGTGTCATTCAGATCAATGGATCAGATCAGGATATGGAGGATCCGTAATGAATAACCGTAAGATAAATCCCGGAATAAATAAATTCATCACATTACTGACGGTTGCGGTAACACTGTTTTCATTCGGTGGATGTTCATCCTCCGCTCAGGTCATATCGGACGGAATGGAAAAGGTGGGTTCGCTTAATGTCGAATCACCTGCCGGATATACCGATGCAAGTCCTGCAGAGGAACCCGTCTTTGAAACCGCATCGGATAACGGACTCTGCACCATAGTTAAGTATCCCTCATACTACAGCGTCACTCTCGATTATGAAAAAGGTTCGCCTTCGGAGGTCGGAGCCGCATATGCCGAGACGATCCTTAAAGCCGTTCCGGATTATGAGACAGTGTTCGAGCCTTATCTGTTCGAGAATATACGAAATGCGTTTTCCGGAAGGGATATCAGATATGATTCGCTTGAAAAGAGGATAATGTCACTTATATCAAGCCTTCCTGACGAATACAGGGAAGAAGTCGAAAGCTTTGCAAAGACCATAGCGAACGGAGAAGAAGGATATCTGGAGAACGGAAAGATGAGTTACATTGAGGCTCTTACAATGCAGCTGATCCCCGATGCACTCAGACCAACCGCATGCAGTGCACTTTCTATCGGCGGCTCGAGGACTGTGAGCGGCGAAAGACTTACCATGAGAAACCTTGAATGGAGTCTCGGAAGTTCTGCCCAGATGACCCGGATCCATGCCGTCACATTTATGAAGAAGGGCGAAAACAGCATCACCGCAATAAGTGTACTCGGACTTTTTGACATGATAACCGCGGTGAATGACGACGGCGTGATGGTCGGTATTCTGGATGTAGGAACGGTAAACAGAATGCCCTTCGTATATGAAGGTAAGAAGAGCTATACATTTGATATAAGATACGTACTCGAAAAATACGACAATGCCGCAGATGCCGCAAAGTATCTCAGTGAAAACAGCGGAAGCTACACATGGTGCCACAATCTGCTTGTAACCGACAGACGTGACGCATTCTGCTGTGAGAATGCCACCGCAGAGGCAGTAGCTGAGGACAGGGCGCATTCCGTTATCAGAACCCCGGACACTCCGCTCATGGAGGGACTTGCCTGGGATACTCCCGATACGCTGTGCATAGTGAATTCTTATGCCACGGAAGGAAATCAGGACGGGTTTTCGGGTGAGCCTTCCAACATGATACGCTTTGTGAAGTATAATAACTGGGTAAGTGAAACGGAAAAGTTTTCAGTTGCCGATCTAAAGGGTATAATGGCAAGGGAGGTTGTGGATCAGTATGAAGTCGCGAACGTCCACAACAGCGGAACCGTACATACCGTGATCGTCGATTATGCTACCGGGAATATCCACGTGGCATTTACGACGGGAGAGTGTGCGGATGATATACCCGAATACATATTGGTGGGAAATATAAGGTTTGACTGATATCCTCATAATCGAAGACAATGAAGAACTCGGAACCCTCGTTCATGATTTCCTGAAGCGTGAAGGTTATTCGGTGCAGCTTGCAAGAAGTGCCGAAGAGGGTCTGGAACTTATCGGGAAAGCAGCATTTAAAATGCTGCTTCTTGACGTTATGCTGCCCGGAATGAACGGATATGAAGCCCTGCAGGAGATAAGGAAAGAGCAGAAGCTTCCTGTTCTTATGATGAGTGCCAAGACCGATGAACAGAGCAAGGTTCTCGGATATGAGGTCGGTGCGGACGATTATATAGACAAGCCGTTTTCTTTCCAGGTGCTGGGCCTTAAGATCAGGGCACTTATGAAGCGCACATACGATCTTTCGGAAGACAGACAGCTCCTTACATACGGAAACATTACCCTGGACGTCGCATCCAAGACTGTCTTTAAGAATGAAGAACCTGTCCTGATAACCGGCAAGGAATTCGAGCTGCTCGAATATATGATGCGCCATCCCGAGACTGTCCTTAAAAAAGAAAAACTTTTTGATGAGATCTGGGGAGTCGACTGCTTCAGTGACCTCGGAAGTCTCAACGTACATATCAGATGGCTCAGGGAAAAACTTGAAGACGATCCCAGGAATCCAAAACTCATACGCACGGTCTGGAGAGTCGGATATCAGTTCGGAGGTGCGGAGAATTGAGGAGAGCAGCGAAACTGTATACGGTTACGGTGCTTCTTTACGCACTTCTTTTTCTGTCTGCCTATGTTCTGTTTTCGAGGGTCATCGGGAGGAATGAGGACAGATCCTACGTTCTCATGAACCGTGTCTTTAATGAGCTGGAATCGGACCTTGCAGGCAGCGGGGAAGAGATCACGGAAGAATCTGTAGGCGCCGTGATAGGTGAGGTTTATTACGCGCGCATAGATGATCTGAAGAAAGAATACGGGAATGATTCGATTCCCGAAAGAGTATATTTTATTCCCTCGGAATCGGGATACGGTGAAGTCAGTCTTATAAATCCCGACAAGGATTATGAGAAGCTGTGGGCGCTCCGCTCCTCCGAAGGCATCTGCGGATTCGTTGTCTTTGAATACTCAGAATCAAGATTTTCCAAGCTTCTGATCTTTACGGAGCTGTGCATTGCCGCAGCATTTCTTATCACTCTCGGTGTATGCATCTACATCGGAACCCATATCCTAAGACCGTTTGAAAAACTCTCATCCTATCCGGAAAAGCTTTCCAAAAACCAGCTGACGGAAAAACTTCCCGAGACAAAGAACCGCTTCTTCGGAAAATTTACCTGGGGCATCAATATGCTCAGCGACCGACTTACGAGCGACCGCAAAAGGATCGGAGAACTGAGCCGCGAGCACCTCACCATGCTCACAACGATAGCACACGGTATCAAGACTCCCGTATCGAATATCAAGCTCTATGCTGATGCCATATCAACCGGTCTCTATCAGCCTGACGGAAAGGTGAACGAAAGCGATGCCGAGGTTGCCGGAAAGATAAGCAAGAATGCGGATGAGATCGCATCGATCGTCAGGGAACTCATCGATAAGGCACAGGGCGGTGTCGTTGATTTCGAACCGTCGATACAGAATTTTTATCTGAATGAGCTTATCTTATTTTTGAATGAAGAATATGGGAACAGACTTAATGTTCTGAAGATCCCTCATTCCTTTGAACTCGAATCAAACGCGATCATAAAAAGCGACAGGGACGGTATCTGCCGCATCCTTTCACAGCTGATGGAAAATGCGATCAAGTACGGAAACGGCGGCGGAATAAACGTGCGTATTTCCAAGGATGAGGAAGGATATCTTATCTCCGTCAAAAACAAGGGTAAAGTCATTCCCGACAAGGAACTTCCCTTTTTGTTCAACAGCTTCTACAGAGGCTCGAATTCCGAAGGCGTTCCCGGAAGCGGCATAGGCCTGTTTGAATGCTATGAGATCACCCGCAAGCTCTGCGGTGATATCTATGCGCGTTCGGATGCCGAAAACTCCGAGACGGAATTCACAGTCTATCTTCCCGGTGCAACTCATACCTGATTTCAGTGCATCTTATTGCAAAAGTATTTTAATTATTTTTTTGTCTGTTATGATAACCCCTGTAAGGAGGAAAACAGATATATGAAGATCCGAATATCGGTTTCGGACGAAAAGAAAGACTTCATAGAAAAGTATCTCGCGGAGCACGGAATAGAGACATCTGAAGATGCGGAATACATGATCACGGAAGCCGGCAGCCATTCCAAATTCATATCCGTCAAGGACGAAAAGAAAGACCGTGTCAGCATTACCGCAGACGAGATCATATACATAGAAAGTTTCGGAAAAGATATTGAGATCCATACGCTGAAGGATACGTATCATTCCCAGGACAGGATGTATGAGCTGGAGTCGCTTCTCGATCCGAAGGAATTTTTAAGAGTGAGCAAATCGGTCATCATTGCACGAAAACATGTAAAGAAGATAAGACCGACACTTTCGATGAAATACATACTTACAATGTCTGACGGAACACTGGTTGATGTAACGAGAAGTTATTACAGTGATTTCAGAAGATTTTTTGGTATCTGAAAGGAGGTAAGAAATGGCAGGTATTTTGTGGATAATAATACTGATGCTGATCATTGCGGTCATCATCATTTCGGTCAGCATAATAACATATAACAAACATCTGGATAAGGTGACAAAGGGGGAGGTGCATGATACCCACAGTCCGATCCCCGAACCGAGAAGCACGGCAAGTGTCATATATAAAATCGTGCTCATGATCATAGTGATACTGTCCTATCTGGGGATCAGCACCGCAAACGGTATGATCGGCAGTCTTCAGAGCAGGATAGGCGAGCTTGATGCCGAGGTGAACGGGCTTCAGTTTGAAGTTCAGAATCTGAGGAGTCAGCTCGAAGACGAGGCAAGACTTGTAAGGAACTTTGAATACGAATTATCGGAGCCTGAAAATGATCTGGTAGATGTCGGATTTAAACTTTGGCTCAAGGAATTTACCCCGAACACTTCGGTAACTCTGAGCATTGCGGGAAAGGATGTCGCGCTTTCAAATGACGGTAACGGAATGTATACCGGAAACGTAACCCTGAGCCTGTTTGATAATTGTTCGATTCCTGTTGTATGTATCAAAAACGGTGAGCTTATCGAAAATGAAACGGTCGATTTTCCCGAAGAGCTGTTCTGGGAGTATATCCCGGTTCCCATGTTCTCGTGTAACTTTGACTGTAAGGATACTTTGGGCGGAGGAACGAAATATACCGGCGAATACAGTATGGACTTCAGCTTCCCGGATAAGATTGAATCTGTCAGGATCACTTATTTATCAAACGGTGAAGAACTTAAGACGATGGATATCACTGAGGGAGCCTTGAGCGGCGAGATATTCACGATCGAGCAGGAACTCGGTTTCGGTGACGATCTTGTATTCAGGACGGAGGTCGTAACGAAGGACGGTTACAGGGTCGAGGATTGTAAACTTATGATATTCCCTGCAAAGGAATATCCTTACGGATATGAATACGAGAGGATCTATGACAGCGACGGAAATCTCCTCTATGAGTGCTTATATTGACCGGATCACGGTAAAAAGCGGCGGTGACAGCAAATGTCACCGCCATTTTTTAACGAAAATATGCCATTTTGTATGATTTTGATGGGCATTTTTTGAAAAAAAGGCCACAAACGTGATAAAATATACAATGTATCCGAAGGACGGCTATGTGGAAAGGAAGGCTCCTGTTATGGACAAAAACGTATTTGAAGATGCCAAGATGATGGGATCGGGTGAGATCAGATATAAGTGTCCCTGCTGCGGTTGCTATACTTTTAAAAAGAAGCCTTCGGGTGATTTCGATATCTGCCCCGTATGCTTCTGGGAGGATGACTGGAAACAGTTTGACGATGAGGAGCTTGAGGGCGGCGCAAACAGCGTCAGCCTCAGGCAGGCAAGAGAGAATTACAAGGCTTTCGGATGCTGTGAGGAGAGATTCAAGGGCAATGTCAGAAAGCCGACCGACGAAGAGATCGGATGATCTTAAGCCCGGTACTATTTTATTGAGGTTTTTCGTTAATGGAGAAGAGGTTCAGAATATATATTATCCTTACGCTGACGATCCTTATGATCGCGGTCATTTCCAGCATGGTCGTGAGGATATCCGAAAAGGAGATGGCTGAGGCCGCTCAATCGGCACAGGAGCAGCAGACCGTAGCGATCCATACGGCTCAGTATTATGAGGATAAGATTCCCGATGCGCCGATGTACTGCTTCAGATCACAGGAACTTCTTGAACAGCATTACGAAAAACACGGGGTAAGCATGGGATTTGCCTCCGCACAGGAGTATGAGTTTGCGGCATCCGCCGTGGTCACGGATCCCAGAGCCCTGCATAAGACCGAGCAGGAAGACGGAGATGACGTCTACTATATAGAAGAGACCAACGAGTTTGTCGTGGTCTCTACGGATGGATATATAAGAACTTATTTCCTTCCCGATTCGGGGAAGGCATATTTTGACAGACAGTAGGTCACTGCCTGATCATCATAAATGCACACAGGCCTCCGCGCTTTCCGCGTGAAGCACGGTGGGAATGAAGAAATTCAGCATTACAGCAGGTACACAGGTCGGGAACAGAAATGTTCTCTTCCGGGATGCCTGCTTTTTGCATATTCAGGAAATTTGCGCGTGTCAGGTCAAGCTGGTATTTTCCGGGGACATTTCCGTTATGCGGAAGTACCACGCCTGAATCCATGCCATAGGCTTCCATGAAAACATCCGCGACATCGCCTCCGACTTCATAGCAGTCCGCACATATCGAAGGACCGATGCAGGTTATCATCTCGGAAGGATTGCTCCCGTATAAGCGATGCATTTCATTTACGGTATTCTGACATATATTTCCTATCGTGCCTCTCCATCCGGAATGTGAGAGAGCTATCGCTTTATGCACCGTGTCGACAAAGTACAGAGGCACGCAATCGGCATAGGAAGTGACAAGGCATACTCCGGGTTCATTAGTCATGATCCCGTCGATATCCTTAAATGATCTGGGTTTCAGGATGCCTTCACCGAGGTTGTCACGGGTTACCTCCATTACATTGGTGGTATGCTGCTGATCGGAAAAGACCATCTGCTCACGGCTTATTCCGACCGACTCCCCAAACAGTCTGTAGTTTTCCAGGACATTTTCCCTGTCATCCCCTACGGTGAACGCAAGATTCATGCTCTCATAGCATCCGGTGCTGATTCCGCCGATCCTTGTCGAAAATCCGTTGAACAGCCAGGGATACTTTTCCAATGACAAATAACTGATTCTGGGGATCCCATTGTTTTCGTATATTGTTGTCGTTTCCGCGCCGGGGCGCTTTTTCATAGATAATTCCATACCAATATATTACCACATGATACCAGAGAAGCTATGCGGGTTATATTCACGTAAGCGCACTCTGGAGAGCCGTCGGCACTTGATGAGAACGAGCGTCAGCGAAGTTCGAATCTAGTACCGTTACGAGCTCGACGGAAGTGGAAGCGCGTGCGCGTCGTGAATGTAACCCACATAGCGTTCAATTGTTTATTCTGAAATTCTCGGGAAGAGAAGTATTACTTTGAAAAGGTCTCCGTCTACAACGAGCTTGAGCTTTCCGTTCATCAGCTCCATCAGGCTCTGCGCGATGTTCAGCCCGAGTCCGTTTCCTTCGGATCCTCTGGAACTGTCCCCTCTTGCAAAGCGCTCGAGCAGTTCGTCGCTCGTCATGTTCAGGGATTCTTTGGAAGTGTTCTTGATCTCGATCGCTGCTTCATCGGTACCTGCACTCAGGTTGACATATACTCTTGTGCCGGGCTGTGCGTACTTGGATACGTTAACGAAGAGATTATCGAGGACTCTCTGGAAGTGCTTGGTATCCGCCATGATGCTGATGGGTTCTTCGGGAACACTGACGCGAAGATCAAGCTCCGATGCGGAGAGTTTTTCCTGATATTCTCCGATGACCTGGTGAAGAACCGTGTTTACATTGCAGGGTTCAAGCTCTGCTTTCAGGTTTCCGGTTGAGGCCTTTGATGCTTCGATAAGATCCTCCAGAAGTTTCTTAAGCTTGACTGACTGTCTCTCGAGCGTTTCGAGGTACTCGCGGTTTGCGGGTTCTCCCTCGGGCTGTTCCTTAAGAAGCTCCACATAGCTGATGATGGATGTGAGAGGAGTCTTGATGTCATGCGAGACATTGGAGATAAGCTCTGTCTTGAATCTTTCGCTCTTCATTCGGTCGGCAAGTGCGATCTCAAGTCCCTGTCCTGTCGAATTAATGCTGTCTCCGATGGTCTTGAAATCGTAGAACATATGCTTGGTATCTACGGGCGATTCCAGATTTCCTTCAGCCATTCTCCTGGCACCCTTTGCAAGGCGGTTGAGCTGGAGAACCGCTATTACAAACAGCGGGAAAAGAACCAGAGTCTGAACAAACCATCCGAGGATTATAAGCTCCTCGGCCGACCCGTCAACTGCCGAAACCAGTACTATGAATTCCGCAAGTGTGCAGAGGGATGCTATTCCGATCAGTCTCCATGTAAGCCTGATGTTTTCTTTGCACTGGTAGGCGAACTTTTTAAATCCCTTTGCTATAAGTGCGAAGAATCTGATACAGAAGAGTATTACGCTTACCAGGGTGAGGATGCCGAAAGCAAAAGTAAGTACAATGACAAGATACCTGGTGCTGCAGGCAAGGTCAACCCAGGGTGCGATCCTTGCAAAAAGATCGTCACATTCGTAATCCAGGGGCTCTGCAACGCATGCGATCAGGTAGCAGTCTTTTCCGGTGACGGGTCTTTCGACTGCGGTGGATGATGTGATCATGCTCCAGGTCTGGAAATCCGATTCATAGCTTTCAAAGTTGTACTTTATGCCTGATTTCAGATCACTGAGATAATCGGCAGTGCTTACGATAACTTCCCTGGGGTTTATATAGTATATTTCTCCGTTGTCGGAATGCAGAACAATGTTTGCTCCTGAATAGACATCATCGTTCCATGTGGAATTCTTTTCATCCACAGCAGTGCGTATACCCCATTCCTCGCTGCCGTCATCATAGCTGATCGTAATGCCTACGGGGAAATAGAAGCCGTCATCGGTTATCACATATGCAAGATCGGTATTCCAGATATAGACTACTTCGGCGATGGAATGTCTTTCCTGAACCACATCAATATTGTCATAGGATGAAACATTGGTGATGTAGCTGTAGGGGGCAAATATCGATTCGGTATTGTATACGAAGACGGAATAGTCTCCGAGCGTTGCACTGTATCTGAAAAGATCTGACTTGTCACCTGCAAGGACATCATCGGGCAGATTGCAGACCTCATATGACGATCTGTTTCTAAGGTCCACCAATGACGGTTCGTCGGTCGAATATACCGCGTATCTGAAATTCGTATCCTTAAGCTCGTTCATTCCGAAATCATCCTGATAGTCGGACAGAGCATATACGGCGTAAGACTTAAGGTACAGATTGTTTACATTCTTGCGGAAATATCTTGTGGAATCATACATGCCCATTTCGGCAAAGGTGTAGAAAGTACCGCAAAATCCGCTGAAAATAAGTGAGCTTATGACTGATATGATAAACCAGAACAGAGCACCGTGCTTACGGCGTTCTTTCAGGTCATTATCCTGTTTATTCATTTCTTATCCTTTCCGTTCCTGTTTATTCTCCAGGAAATATCCCCTTCCCCATATCATTTTTATGTATCTTGGTTCTGACGGATCAATCTCTATTTTTTCGCGAAGATGTCTTATATGGACCGCCACGATGCTTTCCGATCCCATGGTGTCATCCTTCCATACCGTTTTGTAGATCTCCATCGGTGTGAAGACCTTGCCGGGGTTCATCATAAGGAATCTGAGAATATCGTATTCCGTCCTGGTAAGCTTAACGGGATCGCCGTCGAGCCATACTTCCTTGGTGCGGTCGACAAGCTTTATCCGACCGCATATCATTTCATCTTCGCCGTTTCCGGAGGCGGTATTTCCTCCCAGCTGCATATATCTGCGCAGTCCGGATCTGACTCTTGCCATGAGTTCCACCGGATTAAAGGGCTTGGTGACATAGTCATCGGCACCCAGGTTG
>JAEEGK010004802.1_pt1 | contig 32947 bp, 25 predicted proteins | sample 8958771 | NCBI WGS metagenome assembly JAEEGK01 (sample SAMN16246547, study PRJNA631951) | gut metagenome | biome: gut microbiome; feature: rumen; material: SC-attached | host: Bos | place: Iran: Karaj | collected 2018-10 | reverse complement strand
GAACCTAAAACATATTGACGAAGTCTTAATCGTTGGTCAAAAGGATTTTGTAACTAAAGACAAACCTCTTATCAAGGCAGTCAGGACAGCCTTCAGAAAATTGTTTGAAGGTGAATGTAAATATGTAAGAGAGCATGAAAATCTTGTTGCCAAAGGTCTTGCTTTATATGGCAATTCTCTGGACGAACCATCCAACATTATTTTTGAAATACCCCAAGAATCTGGAGTCTGTAATGAGTGATAAAAATATTGAAAAAAGTATATCCAATCCTGAGATTATTGAATCTGCCTTTTCAGCCTTAGTTTCTTCTCTAAAACAAAATGAAGTTCCCTTTTTCATAGAAAGTGAGGGACAGTCTAAAATAATCCGTATAGATTTGAGTGAATTAAAGCTTTTCTATCCGCAGACTTCAGATTTAATAATGTTCAAGTATTCAGGTCAAGCTTTCTTTCGTTTCTTTTTTGATGAAGAAACTTTGAAACAAGAAGAAAGATATATAAAAGATTTTTTTGGAGAATCTTCTGAGCCGAATCAAGCTGATTTTGATAAATATATTTTTGTCCGATCTTTTGCTGCTCTTGATGTAAATATTCTAAAAGCAAAAGAATTTGAAAAATATATTGAACAATGGAGCGCGGATAATAACGACCGAAAAATCGTGTTTACTCATTTTTTTAATATTTGTAACTATGTGAATATAGAAGAGCTCATTCGTGACATTCCAGCACAAGACTCATCATTGTTGCAGGAGACAATTTATTACAAGTTTTTTATTAAGGAGTTTCTTTGCTTACAGGATTTTATAAACTACGCCGTTAAAAATGAGTTCCTGATTTCCGAAGGTTCCGCACTCCGATATTTTGATGAGTATGGTTTGGAGACGTTTTTTAAAGAGGTGAGCGGAACTCGTTTTCCTTGTTTTATTGACATTCAAAATAAACGACTTTTTATCAGGATGAAATATACAGTTGATGGTGCCTCGTGTTTTACAAAGTTTTTTGTTACAACAGAAGAAATTAGTCTGGCTCTTTGTCCTAATTATACAATTCAAACTATCAATGATATGAATGTTCCAATATCGGCCAGCTATAAGCTTGAAAAAAATGTGACAGAAAAAATCCGTCAGTTTATGTCAGATTATTTTCAAAAATCTATTACTGTAAATGCTGGGGCGTTACCAAAGTTTTTAGAATCTCTGGAGTCTACAGATAAAAAAATCATAATTCATGTAACTGACAAAATCACTTTTGATATTAGGGAAAAAATTGAATCTGCATTTCTTTGTAATGATTTTGAGAATCTGAATATAACAATGGATTTGTCACAGGCAATATGGGATTGTGCGTGTGTTATGAATGTCTGGTTGATGAAATCTGTTATTCTTTCCGAGGAAATTACAGATATAGATGGCAGCAATATTCTTTGTCCTTTTCTTGAAGAAATAATAGTTTCCGAAAATAATCCTAATTTTGTTTCTGTTGATGGCGTTCTTTATAATAAAGAAAAAACTGTAATTATCCGTTATCCACAGGCAAAACAAGGAAGCTTTGTAATTCCTGATACTGTTAAAGAAATTAGACCGTATGCTTTTTGTGATTGTCATTATCTTTCCGAAATAAAAATTCCTGCAAATGTTCGGGTTATTGGAGAAGCTTCATTCAAAAAATGTGTTTCGCTCAAAAATGTAAGTTTTTCTGATGGTGTTACAGAATTAAGGCAAAGTGCTTTTGAAAATTGTGATTTGCTTGAACAGATAAAACTTCCAGATACAATTAACTCAATGGGAACAAGCGTTTTTGCAGAGTGTAAAAATCTCAAATCAGCTGTTCTGCCAAATAATATTACAGAAATACCAGCCGCAACTTTTGTTAAATGCATGGCACTCAAAACTGTTAAGATTCCTCTGGGAGTAAAAACGATAGAAAACAATGCTTTTCTTTGTTGTAAGTCACTTGAATCAATCAGTCTACCAGATAGTGTTCAAACAATTCAAAAAAATGCATTTAAGGATTGTACGGTTCTTTTAGGCAAAATAGAGGTGTAATATGAAATGGCTGAAAAAAAAGATTTTTCGCTTTCTAAAAAAATCTGAATCTAAATCGGTACAATCCAATCCGCCAAAAATTACTCCGCCTTTTGATGAGAATTATTCGCGTTATCAATTTCTTCCAGATGTAATTGCCGAAAAAAACGCAATATTTGACGAAATGGATTGTGCCGAGTTTGATAGACATTTTTCTGGTTGTTCCTATTCAGTGCAGGATTTTGGCAATGAACTTTATGAATATAAAATCAAAGACAGTAACTGGCTTTTCCTGATGGACAAAAAGGCGGATTTTGTTTGTTGCCTTTTCGATGATTTTGGTGCTCTTCGTATTAGAGGCTGTCTTAGCGGATATTCAGATAAAAAACAAATTACAAATTGCCTTAAAGAGCAGCACAATTGGTGCTATTATCCGAACGGACAGGAATTCGCCCAAGAATATGGTTATACTGGAAAGATTGCCGATGAAGTAGGATTATATGTGCTTTTTTCAGCGGATGAAAAAATTGTTACTGCGTTTCAGCCGTGGGGATTGTTGTATAAATTAAAAATACAAAAAGTACTCTCGGGGGCGTCGAAATGATAGAAATCCAGGGCCGCTACAATACCGCCAAAGTTTTCACTGATGAACTAGATTCCGATGCTTATGCTCAAATCCTGCAGATGATGAATCAGCCGTGGAGCTGCAATATGACTGTGCGGATTATGCCAGATGTTCACGCGGGGAAGGGGTGTACAGTCGGAACTACAATGACGATTTCTGATAAAGTTTCGCCGGCGCTCGTGGGAATAGACATTGGCTGCGGAGTAGATGTTCTTGTTGTAAAAAAAGACTTCCTTAAAAATGGATTTTCAAAAACTTCAGAACAGACTGATGCTGAAAATACCGCTTTTCAATCCTTTCTTGAAAAACTGGATGATATTGTCCGAAACCAAATCCCATCCGGCAAAAACGGTAGAACGCGCGAGCATAAGTTTACTAAAGAAATCAACTTTGAGGATTTTATCACTCCAATCGACGTAAAAACTGCGCGGCTTCAGCTTGGTTCACTTGGCGGCGGTAATCATTTTATAGAAGCTGACCGTGATGATGAGGGAAACTTTTACTTTGTAATTCACTCTGGTTCCAGAAATCTTGGAAAAGAAGTCTGCAACTATTATCAGGACATTGCTAATCACAACTCGCTTTTTTATATTGAAGGAAATGATTTGGAACATTATCTTTATGACATGAATCTTGCGCAAAATTATGCTGCTTTAAACCGACGTGCAATGCTTGATGAAATTAAATCCGCTTTTGGAATCAAAAAACAGGACATAATCGAAGAGTTTTCGACAATCCACAATTACATCGACATAAAAAAACGCATTTTACGCAAAGGAGCAATTTCTGCCCAAAAAGATGAGCGCGTAATAATTCCAATGAACATGCGCGACGGTTCTTTAATCTGCACTGGAAAAGGAAATCCCGACTGGAACTTTTCTGCACCACATGGAGCCGGCCGACTCTACAAACGCGGAGAAGCAAAAGAACTTTTTTCGCTGGAAGAATATCAGCAGCAGATGGAAGGCATTTTTTCTTCAAGCGTCGCTCTTTCCACAATAGACGAATCTCCAATGGCGTACAAACCGATGGAATCAATCATCGAAAAAATACAACCAACCGTAGATGTTGTTAAACGCATAAAACCAATTTATAATTTTAAATCAGGCGGACAATAGGAGAAGTGGTGGTTGTGCGTGCGGTTACTGAGCTTGTCAAAAGATCGAAACCACCACTACAAACAGGAGTTTTTATGGGCAAATTATTTCGTTACGATTATATAGAAGAAGGAAGATCTAATCCAATAATTTTGAGTTTTCGTCTGACAATTCAAATCCCTGAACATCTTTGCGACCAGTTGCAGGATTATCTTGATGTGGCTGAGCCTCCTTCAAGCTGTTTTCTGTCACAATTATATGCCAAAAAGATTGATGATTCTTTTTATCTTGTGATTACAGTAAACCTGCTTAGTTTTTACGAGTCGTGGTCAAAACCATTTGAATATACTTACAAGAATATTGTTAATCTTCTGCGGCAAAAAATCTGTGACCGTTTTGGCCTGCAATTTGCCCAGGAGTTTATTTGTCACGAAAAGCTGGATTGCGATTTTATTGAATATGCCTTTATTTCAAGAGATAGAGATGATGTTATTTGTGATATGCTGGAATGTCATGCTTCCAATGAGCAGGTTGGAAAAACTTACTGGGACGAATATCTTATAAATCACAAAAAGCAATGGAATAACTATGACAAAAGATTTTATAAAAATGAAGAGCTTATAGATTTTTTACCTTGCTGTATAGAAAACAATTACAGTGATTATGCTAAAAACATAGATACTACCAGTACAGAAAGCTACAACTCTTGTCATGAAAGTTTTTATGAATGCTATGTCCCTTGTTATGGTCCGCAGCTTCAACATTTTTTTGAAGCTTTAGAAAAAAATGATTTTCTTGGTAATCGCGGTGTTCTTCTGAAATATCTTTTTGATGATAATTTCAAAAAAACGCTTTGCCAGTGTGCTTATGAGTATGGATGTCATAGATCTTGTTCCACTGCAAAAATAGCAAAATTAATCTATAAAGAATATTGCAAGGAGTTTGGTAATCCGCTGGAAGGTCCTCAAGATGATGGATATTATGAATTAGATTGGAAAAGAAGGTAAATGGCTTTAAGAAAACTCATATATTCTATTTTTCTTTTCCTCTTCATCCTCCCTTTCCCCCTTATTGCGGAAAATCCCAACACTGACCCTTATGCCCGCCTCACCCCCGAGCAAATTGCTAAACATCCTACCGACAAATGGTTCACCGCGGAACGCCCGGACTACCGGGAAATAGACGAGCGTGTAAGAAATCTTGCAAAAAACGAAGAATCTCCACAGGCAGTTGCACGTATTGTCTGTGAAGGTCTTACAAGTGATATAGAAAAAGCCCGAGCAATTTTTGACTGGCTAGCCTATAACGTCGCTTATGACACGAGTTACCGCACTTATTTGCCTTCAGATGTATTTAAAAAACGAAAAGCAGTCTGTCAAGGATATTCAGATTTGTTCTGTATTATGGCAAAGGAAGTCGGCTTAAAAGCAAGAACTGTTCCTGGTTTTGCAAGAACAAACAGTGGTCATGCCTGGAATATTGTAACGCTTTCAGATAGAGAAATCCTTATTGACTCTTGTTGGGGCGCAGGATATGTAAACGGTTCAAGATTCACCTTTCGTTTTGCCCCCTGGTATTTTGATACACATCCTGGAGCCTTTGCTCTGACTCACATGCCTAATGATGATATAATGGAAGAAATGCTTATTTATCCGCCAATGAAAATAAGCAGGAATAAATTTTTCGGTCTTCCTAAACTCGATACAGACAAATACTATCCTTATGGAAATAAAGATCCGGTAGAAGATTACCGTCACCGTTTTTGTAATGACGATAAAAATCTTCCTGTCACTTATACAACTCCACTCAATGTATTAAAGACCTTTGAATATATTTCAACAGGAGATTCTCTTCTTGACGGTTTCTTTATGCAGGAAGTTGAAGTTTCCATAAGCGACCTGGAAAAATATTTTTCTGAAGAAGAACTAAAAACCGTCCGCCGGAATAAATGCCAGTTAGGTTCACAGGCTGCGGCTTCTGACGTGCCATTGCTAATAATCGCCCGTTATTGCAATGCCTTAAGTAAAAAATATGGTTTTGAAGAATGTTATTCAATCCTTGCGAATGAAAAATCTGAAGAAGTCGATGAAACAATTGAAACTGTTATAAAAGCATCGGGTTATGAAATTAGATGCGATTATAAAAAATGCGGATTTCGACTTCCTACAAAAGAGGAATGGCTTTCTGCCTGTGGAAGAATCTGTTTAGATTTAACAAGTCCAGTTGAAGATTTTGCAGCAAGAGTCTGGTATTCAGATAATTCGGGTGGAAGAATCTGGGTGTCGGGACATAATTATTGTGGAACTGGCAAGCTTATATATGATATGGCAGGAAATGTCAGTGAACTTTGCTGGGATTCTCAGAATACAAAGTATGTTTTTATGGGCGGAAACATCTATTCTACAAGGGAAGAAATAGTTTCTCTGGAACCTGAAGCTTTTGATAATTATGAAAAACACAAGGGGGCGCACGGTTTTAGACTTGTTATCGGTACTCCAAAAACAGCAGAGCTTCAATATAAAATTGCAGACTTGTATGCTGATTCAACATACAGCTTGTTATGTATGAGCAACAAAAATCATCAGGAATGGCTTAATCTTGCTGCAGAAAATGGAAGCATTTACGCGATGGGAGAGGTTGCTCAAAATTATTACAACCTTGGAACCCAAGAGGGTTACGAAAAATGTTATCAACTTTGTCTCGAATTAGCTGAATCAGAATATCACTGGGCGCTTTTTATCCTTGGAACAATGTATTCTACGGGAAAATATGTTACGACAGATGACCGAAAAGCTTTTGAATATTTTGAGCGCAGTGCCAATGCAAAAAATCTTTCCGCAATGATAAAGACTGCTAACTATTTTAAAGAAGGAAAGGTTGTAGAGAAGGATGACCAAAAATATTTTTACTGGATAAACAGGGCAGTGAAGGGCGGTTATGATGATGAAGAAGTTTGGATGAGTCTTGCCAATTGTTATAAATATGGAATTGGCTGTGAAAAGGATGAAATACAGGCTTATGAAATTTATCGGGATCTGGCAGAAAGAAAAAATGCGTCTATGCTTGCTTTAGTCGAATGTGGAGACTGTTACGCAGATGGAATTGGTGTCCGCCAGAATTATTATTCCGCTGTCAGATGCTATGAAAAGGCTCTTGAAAAAGGAAGCATTTATGCAAAGTCAAAATTAGCTGAGTTTTATTTTTATGGGCGCGGTAAGACTAGTGATATTGAAACGGCTGTAAAAATGGCGGCAGAAATTGTAGAAGCCGGCTTTACTGATTATGGTTATAAAGAAAAATATGATTTATATTCTGCATATTTAGATGGAATGAATTATTTTGACGATCAATGTCAGAATCTTATTGCAGATATAAAAGGTGATTCTTTTACCGAATACATAAAGGCAATGATTAAAATTAGTTCTGCCGCCTCTGCTATTCAGAATGCTGATATGACTAATTCCGCTCTTTTGCGCGGGCTTTCTCTTGAAAATCTTAACACTAAAGTTATTGAACCAATGCAAAAAATTATACAGGGAGAATTACTTTCTGGTAAAACTCTTGTCATCATCAATCCATATAAAGGGAAAAAGTTTGCCGGCTTGCAGAAATTGATTTTTTCTTCAGATAGTTTTAATGGAAAAAAATACCAGGTGAATGGTGAATATTATCGCTATGACAAATCCTTATATGAATATTACGACAATCTGATAATACTCCAGAAAGAAGAAGCTGACTTAAACTGTATTGATACAGCCTTTAATAAAATGAAGCCATCACTTCTGGGTTCTTCCCAAGTGGATTTAATGCTTTTTAGTACAGATTATTTCAGTCAGGATTCTGATTATGTTTTTATCTATAAAGAAATTGCCACCCGTATGATAGAAAATGGAAGCCGACCGCGAATAATGGTTTTTGGAAGCAAAACTGATTTAGTTCAGCAGAATATAAACAGAGTTTTTTCAGGAGATGATGCCCAATATCTGGACAAAATTAATGTATTTGGAACTCCTTACAACATGCAAAATCAACTTGCCTGTGGATTCAGAAATGACAAGCTTTTTATAGTTATGCTTACCGAACAAATCAGCAGCCGTCATCTTCTTATTTATCTTGATGAAACAGGTTGGGCTCCTCAACCCACACGACAGGATGTCAGTTTCCTTCAGTCTCAGCAAAATCTTTCAAAAATGGCAGGAATCGGCCTAAATAAAAGTGGAACAATCACAAAAGCCGGTAAAATGGTTATGCATTATAAGGCTGTAAAATAATTTTATAGCATTAAATTAAAAGTATGTTATAATTAACATAGCTTTTTAAAAAGAGGAAAACTATGAGCAAGACTGGTAAACTTAGATTCACTTTGGCGGTAAAACTGCTTGTAATGTTTCTGATTGTTGTAATTATTTCAAGTGTAACAATTGGAATGGTTTCTTATAGGGCTGCATCTAAAGGAATGACTCAAAATGTATATACACAGATTGATACAGTTTCAAATGATATTGTAAATCAGATTTCTGCCATAAATGAAAGATACTTTCAATCTCTTCATGTTCTTGCAGAGTTAGCTACGATTAAAGATGAAAATATTTCATTAGAAGAAAAGCAGAAGGAATTGGAAACAGTTAAGGCTTCAATGGGTGAAAATTGTGAAAATGTTGCTTTTTATGACGCAAATGGAGATGCTCTCGTTGCAACAGGCAATATAATGAATTTTGCAAATCGTCCATATTTTCAGGAAGCCTTTGCCGGTAAAGATTTTGCCTCTGATCCTGTTTTGAGCCCTGTAACCGATTCAATTCTTCAGCATTATAGTGTTCCTGTTTATAATGACAATCATAAGCCGATTGGCGCTATTGTAATGGTTATAGGTGGAAACACAGTATTAAGCACTATTGAAAAAATTGACATGGGTGGTGGAATGCATCCTTCTGTTATCAACTGGGCTACTTCAACAACTGTTGCAAATGTAAATGAAAATACAGAAACCAGTGAAGCTGATGGTGGTGCTGCTCTTGATGAGACTTCTGGTCTTGGTCTTGTCCTTACAAATATTTTCCAGGGTAAGGAAGGAATTGATGATTTTGTAGACCCTAATATTCATGTACATCTTATTGCTGCCTACAAGAAGGTTCCTAATACAACCTGGACTGTTTTTGCTGTTGCTCCTTATGATATTTATTTTGGTGCCCTTAGAGGAACTCAGACAACCATTCTTCTTATCATCGTAATTACACTGATTATTACTACAGTTGTTATTTTATTCTTGATTCGTTTGCTTATTAGGCCACTCAAAACTGTAAAATCATCTGTAGAAACAATTGCAAGTGGAAATGCCGATCTTACTCAGAGAATTCCTGAAGCAAGCAATGATGAAATTGGTGATGTTGTAAACGGTTTCAACGCCTTTGTTGAAAAGCTTCATGAAATTGTAACAAATTTACAACATTCAAAGAATAATCTTATTTCTGTAGATACAGATTTGCAGGCAAGTACGCAGAATGCAACGGCTTCGATTACAGAAATTATTTCAAATATTGAAAGTGTCAATGGCCAGATTCTTAATCAGGCTGGTTCTGTACAGGAAACAGCTGGTGCTGTAAATGAAATAAGCGCAAATATCGACTCGCTTGAAAGGATGATTGAATCTCAGTCTGCAAGTGTAACCCAGGCTTCTGCTTCGGTAGAACAGATGATTGGAAATATTAATTCTGTAAATACTTCTGTTAATAAGATGATTGAATCCTTTGGTCAGCTGGAACAGAACTCAACAGAGGGTATTTCAAAACAGAGCAATGTAAACGAAAAAATCGGTCGTATTCAGGAGCAGTCAAAAATGCTTCAGGATGCAAATATTGCAATTGCTAGTATTGCTTCCCAGACAAACCTTCTTGCTATGAACGCTGCAATCGAAGCGGCTCATGCAGGTGAAGCCGGAAAAGGTTTTGCTGTTGTTGCCGATGAAATCCGTAAGCTTTCAGAAACTTCTACTGCTCAGTCAAAAACAATTGGAACTGAGCTTCAGGATATTCAGAAGACAATTCAGGAAGTTGTTGCAGTTTCTCACGAAACAAATACAGCATTCTCTGCAATTTCAGAAAGTATTGCCGAAACAAGCCAGATTATTGAACAGATTAAGAGTGCAATGGAAGAGCAGCAGATTGGTTCTAAGCAGATTATTGATGCTCTCCAGTCTATGAACAATTCTACAGCCGAAGTTAAAACTGCTTCTGCCGAAATGTCAGAAGGAAACAGACAGATTCTTGCAGAAATCCAGAAGTTGCAGATGGCAACGGATACAATTAAAGACAGTATTCAGGAAATGCAGGCTGGTGCAGAACATATTAATCAGACAGGTGCTGAACTTTATAATATTTCCGGAAAGATGGCAGACAACATCAAGCAGATTGGTTCTGAAATTGATTTGTTCAAGGTATAATTTTTTGAAGGATTTTCTATAAATCTTATAGAAGAATTATTCGATGGGTCTGGAAAGTGGTAATTGAGTTTTCAAAATACCGCTTTCCAGATTTTTTTTATTTTACAAGCTCATACCACAAAGTTTTATCATCTCCGCTTATAAGCAGATTCTTTAATTTTTTACCGCGTTTTCCATCCTGAGTCAAAGGGTACAATTTCCATCCTTTTTCTGCAATTTCAATTTTTCCTGTTGAGCCAAGGGCTGCGGCTGTGCGGCCTGCTCCACAATATTCAGTTCTAAGATTTATCTGGTCACGGGTAATAGAATTTTGTGGAACTGATTTTGCTGAAGTTCCGTATTCGTAGAGTTTTTCACCGATATTTCCACTCCAGCAGGAAGAGAAAATAAACCAGTGGGAATCATCAAGCTTTACCCCAGCTACTGTGGCAAAATCATTTTCTGGCGTAAAACCAATTTTTTGCCCCTCAGCCATTTTTGCTTTTGCCCCAGCTGAAGAAACATTTACAAATACATTTTCATCATTATAGATAAAGAAACCGCTGTTGCTGTTCCATATCAGATTTCCGTCACAACTTGTAGTGCTTACACCGCTATTTCGCAAGGCAATTTTTGCATCTAGTTCTGTGCGTAATTCCTGAACTGGCTGCAAATCATCTGGTTTAAAAGTATCCGGAGTTTTTCCTTCAACTATTGCTCCAGTTCTGTATATGATTGAATCTTCTGGACGGATTCCAAAGTATGTCGTCGGAACATTGTTCCAGGCGCTTCCACGTTCTGCAATTGCCCGTAATTCATTTTCATTTGTGATTTTATAATAAATCCCTTTAGAAAGAGGTTTTATTTTGAATTCACGGAAAATTCGTGCAGCAAGAGGAGCTCCACATACTTTTGCAGGATTAGAGGCCTGGTCAAAATATCCTGTTATTTTTTGTGTATCTGGGTTTCGCTGCGAAAGTTCATAGCAGAAAGAATAAACACAGTCCCAGTCCTGCAAACTTGCATAAACGGCAAGCATTGGCATCATTTCAGAAGAAAACTGGCTGGGGTATGGATGATCGTATTCAGTTACAGAAAAAGGCTTTCCATAAACTCGCATTGTCGCAAGATTTGCCAGGGTTCCGCCGTCTTTTGCAGTGGTAAGACTCTGGTTTTTAACAAAAAAATCTTTTGTATTCCAGCCGGTTGAAGGAAATGACGGATGGTGCCAGTATGCATGTGAATCCACAACATCAAAACTGCTCATTACAGAAACTGGCGCACAAGGAAGAGCTGTTCCAAAAGTCAGAGCCTTTACTCCAAGCTCCTCTTTCAGGTAATTGTTCATGCTTTCCCAATAATCTGCTTCAAGCTGGCATAAAAATTCAGTAGTAATAATTTTGAGTTCAAGCGGATATGCCCTGTATTTATCTAGCGAAGGAAATGCAATCAATCCATCTTTTGTTTTTTCTACACAGGTAACATTTCCTCCCTTGCAGAGCTTTATGTCTGAAAATTCAAAGGTTGTTCCTGCACTCAATCCCATTTTTCCAAAAGTAAGTCGAGGTTTATTATCAGGAGTTAGTATAGCTACTGTAAAAGAATAATCCTGCCATTCTTTACTGAGCTGTAAATTTTTTGAAAAACCAAGATTGCTCCAAGGGTCGTGATTCATCATTATTGCTACACTTGCAGAAGTATCTTTAGAAGCCTTTGCCTTAAAGGAGATTGTGTACATCTGGTCCGGCTCAACAGTAAAACCATACAAATCATACTGAACATGCCAGTCTGCACCGCCGTTTGCCTTTACTTTGATTTTTGCACTTCCAGGAGCTTCCGTCAAATCAGCTTTTGCTCCACTATGATGCTCAAGAGTTCCTTTTCCAGCAATAAGATTTTCACCCATTTTCTGATTCTGATTAAATTGCTCTGACAGTGACTGATAGGTGTATCCTTTTTGAGATAAAAAGTCTGTCCACAAAACATCAAGTTCCTGAGTCAGTGATGAAGGAAATCGTTCCAGCGCATCGTCAAGAAAACATTTTACCATGGAGTTTTCGTTGTTTATCTCAACAAAAATAACTGCCGGATCTTCTGCATAAGTCAGCCCAGTATAAGGATTTTTGTGAGAAAGGATTTTCTCGGCATATTTCTGCTGCTCCTCGCGGGCAAGCTGGTTCCAGAAGCCGTAGCAATGTCTGTCTTTCCAATCAGCAACCTGAGCCAGTTCTTTTGGAAGTTTATTTTCTTTATTTGGTCTTATAGTTCTTCCCGTAAGAAGATTTATGTTGCTGTAAATTCCTGCCTTTTTCAGCTCATAGAAAAACTTATCAAAACGCTCAAATGCGCTTTCATCAAACTCAAAATTTTTATAACTTGAATCATGCTTAATAAAACAACCGGCCCAATCAGAATCAGTATGATGAAAACGAATGCAGTTAATTCCCTGAGAAGCAAGTGTTTTTGCCCAATATTCCGCATCTTCAACCGGAGGAAATTCTGAAACATTTGTACCAAAAATGCGGATTCTCTTGCCGTCAGCATAAAGGTGTCCATCCTTGCCAACCGAAACCCGTTCTTTTTCTGTAATCGGCGTATTCAAATAAGAAGTGTCAGCAATTGTCCCTGCTGCTGGCCTTCCCGAAAAATAAAATGGATTAAAATCAGTCTGGAAATTTGCCGCAAAAATAAGCATACCCCCAAAAAAGAATATAAAAAAAGATAAAAATGATTTTTTCATAAAGGGCTCCTAAATTTTCTGAAATTAAATTATACCACAGGATTTAAATAATTAGAAATTTAGAAAGCATGCTTGCAGCAGAAAGAACAATTTAAGCAGATTAAATAAGAATTACCTGCATAAAAAATATTGTGGAATAACAACGATTGCAAAAAAAGCCAAACTTATAATCTGGAACCATTTCATAAAGTAAAGAGCATGACCTGGATATTCACGAGAATAAAGCCGGTAATTAATAACAGATGCAAGTGAACCGATGATTGAACATAATCCCGCTGAATCAAGACCATACAAAAGAGCAGGCAAATTGCTTGTAAAAGGCCACAAAATGATTGAAGCCGGCACATTTGAAACCGCCTGACTTAAAAGAATGCTCCACCAGTATTCATTGTCGGCAACGTGTTTTTTAAGAAATGCCGAAATCCCTGGATTTGAAGAAATTGATGACGAGAAAATAAAAAAGCATAAAAAAGTAAGCAGAAGAACATAATCTGTGCGGATTAAGATTTTTATATCAAAAATTATGAGGGCAAGGGCAACAAAGATAGTTACAGCCCACCAAAAACGTGTTCTGGAAACAATTGTTGCAATTACAAGAATAAAAAGACAGATATAAAGAATACGGTATTTTTTACCTTCTGGCTGCCAGTCTTCAGAAAAATCTTCCTGATTGATAATAATTTTCTCGTGTAAATCGCGACGGTACATAAAAAGAAGAAATCCCGACAGAAGAAGTGCAGAGGCAATCCATAAAGGAAGCATCATCAGCATAAACTTTGGTGCACTGATTCCACTCTGACTAAAGAGGAAAAGATTCTGGGGGCTTCCAAAAGGAGTAAGAAGTGAACCTCGAACTGCTGCAATATTTTCTAAAACAAGAACTGGTACCGTGTATTTTTCTTTTTCGCCTGCTCTAAATAAAATGATTGTGAGCGGTACAAAAATTATCAGAGAAACATCGTTTGTAACAAACATTGAAGAAAAGAAGACTGAAAAAACAAAGAAAAAAGAGAGCCCAAGCATTGTTGAAAGTTTACCTGTTCTTTGTAAAAGCGGCTGAAAAATATTTTCCTTTTTGAATCCTTCCAAAACAGAAAGCAGCATGAACAAAGTCGCAAGAGTTTTCCAGTCGATATTCTGTAAAAGTGCCAGGGATGGTGGCGTAATAAAAAGTGAAGCAAGTGCCGCAATCAGGGCAACAGAAAGCATTAATTCTTTTTTGAAAAAAGCTGCAATTTTTTGAAACATAAAAATCACTCTAATTTAAGAATACAACATAATATCAAAATCGCAGAAGAAAATAAAGGATTATCAAACAGCTCAAAAGAACGCTCAACTAACACTACTTGACAACACAACTAGCTCAACATCTTGAATAAATCCCTGCATTTTGTTAATATAACCTTCACTGTAATTTATTTTACAGAAATTATTTAAGGAGTCCGAAATGGCAACAAGAAGAAGTCCTAGATTCAAAGAATGTAGAAGACTTGGTGTAAACGTATGTGGTCACCCGAAGGCATTGGATAGAGCTAATAGCCCGGCCTTCAAAAAAACACACAAACCTTCAGAATATGGCTTACAGCTTATTGAAAAACAGAAGGTACGTGCTTATTACAACATCCTGGAAAAACAGCTTGTTCGTTATTATGAAAACGCTGTTAAGAGAAACGGAAATACTGGTGAGGAACTTTTAATCTCATTGGAAAGCAGACTTGATAACTTAGTTTATCGCATGGGTTTTGCTAATTCTATCCGTATGGCTCGCCAGATGGTAAGTCATGGACACATGTTGGTAAATGGAAAGAGAATTAACATTCCTTCTTTCAATGTAAAAGTAGGTTCAACAATTCAGCTTTGTGAAAAAGCACGCAAGAGCGAACAGTTCAAGAAATGCTTCTTGAGCGACAACAAAGCATCTCTTCCATACATCACTAGAGACGAAGAAAACTTTAGTGGTACTTACACTGCACTCCCAACACGAGCAGAAATCCCAGTATTTGTAAAAGAACAGTTAATAGTTGAGTTCTATTCTAAATAATTAATTATCTTATTCAAATTACTGAAAAACTGTCTGTCAGGCTTTGGCTTTACAGGCAGTTTTTTTTTGATTCTATTGACAAAAACGCTAAAATATAGATAATTATTTTCAATTGGTTCTGTAAACCGATTAATTTGGACGTAAAATGATTTCTATAAATATTTTTACTAACAAACGTAAACCTTTCTCCCTTGTTGCAAGTTTCTTTGCAGGCTTTTATTCATTTTATTATTATTACTTTCGCAACAAACTTCATTCCGATAAGGCGTAGAAAGTTATGTAGGTTATGTAACAGAAACGGTTCTATTCTTTATCGGATAGAGCCGTTTTTTTTTGGAGGATATATGACAGAATTGGAAAAAGCCAGAAACGATATCAACGAAATAGACCGTCAGATGGCTGCTCTTTTTGAAAAGCGAATGCAGGCTGCATCAGAAGTTGCTGCTTACAAAAAGCAGAATGGAATGCAAATCTTTGATGCTGTCCGCGAAAAGAATCTTCTGGAAAAGAATGTTTTATTAATTCAAAATCCTGAGCTTCAGTCATATTATCTTCAATATCAGCAGGGCTTGATGGATGTTTCAAAACGTTATCAGCACAAGCTGCTGGAAGGAACACGTATTGCTTACAGCGGAATTGAAGGTGCCTTTGCAAATATTGCTGCCAAAAAAATCTTCCCGGATGGAACTCTCCTTTCATATCCCGATTTCAAATCCGCTTATGATGCAGTAGAAAAGGGTGAATGTGATTTGACTGTTCTTCCAATAGAAAATAGTTTTGCCGGTGAAGTTGGACAGGTCACCGATTTAATGTTCCGTGGAAATCTTTTTGTAAATGGCGTTTATTCTCTTCCTATTTCACAGAATCTTCTTGGTGTAAAAGGAACTACATTTTCAACGATAAAACAGGTTGTAAGTCATCAGCAGGCTTTGGATCAGTGTGCGGGCTATATAAAAAATCATGGATATAAAACAGTTTCTGCAAGTAATACAGCAGTTGCCGCCAAAGAAGTTGCCGAATTAAATGATGTGACTGTTGCTGCCATTGCCAGTATAGAAACTGCAAAACTCTACGGACTTGAGGTTATTGACCACGATATAAATGAAAACCTTACAAACACAACCCGCTTTGCAGTTTTTTCAAAAGTAAAAGAAAATATTATCAATACCGAAAGCATCAGTACCTTTATTATGATGTTTACCGTTCGTAATGAATCGGGTGCATTGGCAAAAGCAATAAATGCGATTGGTGATAATGGCTTCAACATGCGTGTTTTGCGAAGTCGTCCCTTAAAGGATTTAGCCTGGCAGTATTATTTTTATGTTGAAGCAGAAGGTGATTATAATTCTGATTCTGGTAAAAAAATGTTGAAGGAGCTTTCTGAACGCTGTGAAATGCTTAAGGTTTTAGGCTCTTATTCATTGAATCAAAAAATCTGATTTAAAAAAGGAAAAGGAAATAAGGAAAATGATTGTACCGGTTAATTTAGGAAAAGATAGTTATGAAGTTGTAATAGAGCGCGGAGTATTAAATCGTGCAGAAAAAGAAATAAATCTGGATCGTCGGGTTCTTATTATTTCTGATTCTGGAGTGCCTTCTGAATATGCAGAATTGATTGCTTCAAAATCAAAAAATCCGGTTATCAGTGTATTTGAGCCTGGAGAAGAACATAAAAGTCTAGAGACTGTACAAAAAATGCTTCAGATTATGCTTGATAATAATTTTACCCGCAAGGATTGTGTTGTTGCAGTTGGTGGTGGAGTTGTTGGTGATTTAGCCGGATTTACTGCTTCCTGCTATATGCGAGGGGTTGATTTTTATAATATTCCAACAACAGTTTTAAGCCAGGTTGATTCCTCGGTTGGTGGAAAAACAGGCGTTAATTTTGGTGGGGTAAAAAATATCGTAGGTGCCTTCTATCAGCCTAAAAAAGTTCTTATCGATGCAGATGTCCTTAAAAGCTTGCCAAAACGTCAGATTGCAAACGGTTTGTGTGAAGCTCTTAAAATGGCAATGACTTTTGATAAAGAAACTGTAGAAATCTTCAAAAAAGAAAATCCTTTTGAGCAGGTGGAAGTTTTAATCCAAAAGTCAGTTCAAATCAAAGCCCGCGTTGTAGAAGAGGATGAAAAAGAAAGTGGACTTAGACGCGTATTGAACTTTGGCCATACTCTTGGGCATGGAATAGAACTTAATACTGATGGAAAATTATATCATGGCGAATGTGTTGCAATCGGAATGCTGCCAATGTGCTCTGACAAAGTTCGCAGTGAACTTCTTCCTTTGATAAAAAAGCTTGAGGTTCCTGTCAGCTGCAGTTTGGATATAGAAAAAGCTTGCCGTTCAATCAGTCATGATAAAAAAGCCGAAAAATCAATAATAAAATGCGTTGTCGTAAATGAAACCGGCACTTTTGAAATGCAGGATTTTACCGTGGAGCAGCTTAAAGAAAAACTCCAGACAGTTTGTGAAAATGTTACAATTGCTGTTTCCGCTTGTAATACTTGTAATAAATAAAGGGAGGGAGAAAGAATTATGAAAAACTCAATCGGCGAACATCTTACAGTTACTCTTTTTGGAGAAAGTCACGGTCCATACATCGGCGTTGTTCTTGACGGACTTGCCCCTGGAATCCCTGTAGATAAAGCTTTTATAAATCATCAGCTGGATTTACGCAGACCAAAAGGAAAAATCTCAACTTCCCGTGTAGAAAATGATGAATATATTTTTGCCAGCGGAGTTTTTAATGATTTTACAACAGGAACTCCCCTGACAATTCTTATTCCAAATCAGGTTCAACACAGCACGGATTATGAAAAAACAGCAATGCTTCCACGTCCTGGACATGCAGATTACACGGCAGAAGTAAAGTATCACGGTTTTCAGGATTACAGAGGCGGCGGACATTTTAGCGGTAGACTTACAGCGGCAATAGTAGCTGCTGGAGGAATAGTTATTCCAGAACTTGCAAAAAAGAATATAAAAATCGGCACTCATATCCAGATGCTTGGTGGAATAAAAGACCGCGATTTTGAAAATTACGAAAAAGACATTCAGACTTTGTCCCAAACAGATTTTGCAGTCCTGGATGAGCAGAAAGCCGCAGAAATGAAGGCCCTTGCAGAAAAAGTTGCCAGCGATGGTGACAGCGTTGGCGGTGTTCTGGAAACTGTAATTACAGGTCTTCCTGCAGGATTAGGTGAACCCTGGTTTGGAACTTTGGATGGACTCTTATCCTATGCAATGTTCAGTATTCCGGCAATTAAGGGTGTTCAGTTTGGCGCAGGCTTTGATTTGGTAAATCATTTTGGAAGCGAATATAACGATGCCTTTAGAATGGATGGTTCTAAGGTCGTAACCTCAAGCAACAACAACGGTGGCATAAACGGCGGTATTTCAAACGGAATGCCGGTTATCTTCCGATGTGCAGTAAAACCAACGCCGTCAATTTATAAAGAGCAGAATACCATCGATATGAAGCAGAAAACAAATGCAAAGCTGCAGATTCAGGGAAGACATGATCCTGCAATTATCCATCGGGCAAGAATTGTAGTAGACAGTATGGCAGCTCTTGTTATTTATGATGCCTTGGCCGGTCGCTACGGAACGGATTTTTTCGGAGGAAACAAATAATGGAATACGGTCTTATCGGCGCAAAATTAGGTCACAGCTATTCAAAAGATATTCACAATCAGATTGGCAATTATAAATATGAACTTAAAGAAATTGCTGCAGAAGATATTGATTCCTTTATGAAAGCACACGATTTTAAAGGAATAAATGTAACAATTCCTTACAAGCAGACAGTAATTCCTTATCTTGATGAAATTGATGATGCCGCAAAAGAAATTGGAGCTGTAAATACAATCGTAAATAAAGGTGGAAAGCTTTTTGGTTACAACACGGATTTTATCGGTTTAAAAAGGCTTATTCTTTCTCAAAATATTGAGCTTGCTGATAAGACGGTTTTAATTTTAGGAACCGGCGGAACAAGTAAAACAGCCCGTGCAGTTGCAAAATCTCTGAATGCAAAAGAAATTCTGATTGTAAGCCGTAAGAGCGGAGAAGGCGTGATCACTTATGAAGAAGCAGCCAGCAAATACAAAAATGCCCAGATTATTATAAATACAACTCCTTGCGGAATGTTCCCGAATATAAATGATTTTCCTATCGATGTTACAGCTTTTCCTAAGCTCGAAGGCCTTATTGATGTAATTTACAATCCTCTCAGAACTCAGCTTGTTCTTCATGCACAGGAGCTCGGAATAAAAGCTTCTGGTGGAATGTACATGCTTGTTCAGCAGGCAATTGCAGCTGCAGAATATTTCTTTGACCGCCAGATAGAAGCTTCAAAAGTTGATGAGATTTTTAATTCTTTACTTGCAGATAAGCAGAATATTATTCTGGTGGGAATGCCTGGCTGCGGAAAATCTACAGTTGGAAAAAAACTTGCAAAGCTGCTGGGTAAAGATTTTTTTGATACAGACGAATTGATTCAGCAGCAGGAAAAGCAGCATCCTTCTCAAATAATTACTCAGCGGGGTGAAGAGGCTTTCAGAAATATTGAATCTAAGATTTGTGAAGAAATGGCGGTTAAAACCAATGCCGTAATTTCTACAGGTGGCGGTGCAATTCTTCGTAAGGAAAATGTAATTCATCTTAAAAATAACGGAATTATTTTCTTTATTGACAGAAAGCTTGAAAATATCTGCCCGACTGGTGACAGGCCGCTTTCCAATTCCCGGGAAAAATTGCAGGCAGTTTATGATAAACGCTATCCTATTTATTGTACCTGCTGCGATTATAAAATTGAATCAGACGAAAATATGAATCACACAATAGATAAAATTATAAAATTGTTTGGAGGTAAAAATGAAAATTAAGGTTATAAATGGACCAAACATCAACATGCTGGGAATCCGTGAGCCTGGAATCTATGGTTCAGAAAATTACGAAACCTTGTGCAACAATATAAAGGATTTTGCTAGAAATAATAATATCGACGTAGAATTATATCAGTCTAATCATGAAGGTGATTTAGTTGATCAAATCCAAGCCTGCTAAGGAAAAATTGACGGTATTGTAATAAATCCGGGAGCTTACACTCACACAAGCATTGCAATTCTGGATGCGGCAAAGGCTGTAAAAATCCCGATTGTTGAAGTTCATATTTCAAAAGTTGAAGAACGCGAAGATTTCCGTCAGGTAAGTTATATTCGTGCGGCTTGTGTAAAGACAATCACAGGTCACGGAATTAATGGTTATATAGAAGCAATGCAGTTTCTTTTGGAAAATTACAAAAATTAGCAGATAAACAGGAAGATGAAAATGATAATTAATCCTTCAAAAGCAAAAGGAAAAATGACAGCTCCTCCTTCTAAAAGCATGGCTCACAGACATTTAATTTGTGCAGCTCTGGCTCAGGGAAAAAGCGTTATTCATAATATAGATTTATCAGAAGATATAAAGGCCACTTTGAGTTGTATTGAGCAACTTGGCGTAAAAAGTGAAATTACAGGAAGTACGATTACAGTTTATGGAAACCCTTCTCTGAATTGTCCAGCTTCTGACAAGAGAATATTTAACTGTAATGAAAGCGGAAGTACCCTGCGTTTCTTTATTCCACTTGCAATGCTCAGCGGTGCTAAATCTTTCTTTGTCGGAAGCGATGTTTTAATGACAAGACCGCTCTCGGTTTATGAAGAAATCTGCCGCAAACAGAATATTGTTCTGGAGCATACAACTCAAAAAATTGATGAAGCAGAAAAAAATGGAATTGCAGTTCAAGGAAAACTTAAAGCCGATGATTTTGTTGTTCCTGGAAATATAAGCAGCCAGTTTATTACAGGACTTTTATTTGCACTTCCTCTGCTGGATAAAGACAGTACAATCACACTTACAGAATCGGTTGAAAGCAGACCTTATATTGATATGACGCTTCAGGTTCAAAAAGAGTTTGGAATTACAGCAAAATGGCGAGGAGAAAACAAACTCTTTATTCCGGGAAATCAAAAATACAGGGCTGCTGACACTTTTGTCGAAGGGGATTATTCAAATGCAGCTTTTTTTGAGGGCTTTAATACTTTGGGTGGAGACATTGAAATTGAAGGCTTAAAGCCAGACAGTTTACAGGGAGATAAAATATATCTTCAATATTTTGAAGAACTTAAAAAAGGTTTTGCATCCCTTGATATTTCTGACTGTCCTGATTTGGGACCGGTTCTTTTTACTCTTGCAGCTGCTCTTCATGGTGGAGAGTTCATCGGAACAAAGCGTTTAAAAATTAAGGAAAGTAATCGCGGCCAGGTTATGTGCGAAGAACTTGCCAAGTTTGGAGTAAAAACTCAGCAGGAAGAAAACAGAATTGTAATTTATGCTGGCGAACTCCATCGTCCAGAGGAAAAGATCTGCGGACATAATGATCACAGAATTGTAATGTCTATGGCGATTTTGCTTACAATCACTGGCGGAGAAATTGAAGGCACGGAAGCAGTAAGAAAAAGTCTTCCTGATTTTTTTGAAAGAATTAGAAAGCTTGGAATAGATTTTCAGAATTAAAAACATGTAATTAAAGGAGAAGATAAAATGGAGTGGATTACAAAACAGAATATTTTGATTGTCGGTTTAGGTCTTATGGGCGGAAGTTATGCAAAAGGACTTAAACGAATCGGATATAATCTGATGGCAATTGATAAAAGCTCAGAATCAATACAATACGCTTTGGAAAATGACATTATTGATGAAGGTGATGATTTCCCGAATCCAGAACTTATTAAAAAGGCTGATGTAGTTATTTTTGCATTATATCCTCATGTCTTTATTGAATGGATAAAGGAAAATCAAAAATACTTTCAATCAGGAATAAAAATTACTGATGTAACTGGTGTAAAAAGCAATATAGTTTATGAAATACAGGATATTCTCCGCGAAGATGTTGAGTTTATTCCAGCTCATCCAATGGCAGGACGAGAAGTTTATGGAGTTCAGAATAGCGATGACAGAATCTTCCATAATGCAAACTATATTGTAACTCCAACTTCAAAAAACACAGTTGAAGCAATTGAATGGTGTAAGGATTTGGGCCGTCTTTTGGGCTTCAGAAAGATTTCTATTCTAACCCCAGAAGAGCATGACCAGATGATTGGTTTTGTTTCTCAGTTAACACACTGTATTGCAGTTGCATTAATGGACTGCAGCGACAACAGTCATATTGTTGATTATACGGGAGATTCTTTCCGTGATTTAACGAGAATTGCAAATATCAATGAAAACATGTGGAGTGAGCTTTTCTTAATGAATAAAAAGCCCTTGCTTGAGCAGATGGACACTTTTATTAAAGAAATGCAGACTTTGCGTGATTTGTTAAATAATGAAGATAGAGACGGCTTGTGTGAAAAAATGAAGCTTTCTACACAGCGACGTTCTTTGTTTAATAAAAAATAAGGTTATAATATGGAGGCAAAATAAAATGAATATGGAGTTTGAAAGAAAGCTGGCAATTCCAGCTGAGGTAAAAGAAAGATATCCATTAACTGCAAAGATTAATGATATCGTAGAAAAGAAGCGTGCAGAAATTAAGGCAGTTTTTGAAGGACGTTCAGATAAAATGATTCTTCTGATTGGACCTTGTTCTGCAGATAGGGAAGATGCTGTTATTGATTACATGACACGTCTTGTTCCTGTTCAGGAAAAAGTAAAGGACAAAATCCTTCTTGTACCGCGCATCTATACCAACAAACCGCGCACTACAGGTGACGGCTACAAGGGATTACTTCATCAGCCGGATCCTAATTCAAAGCCAGATATGTACAAGGGAATTATTGCAACCCGTTCCATTCACATGCATGCAGTAGAAGCTACAGGTTTTATTTTTGCAGATGAAATGCTTTATCCCGAGAATCATAAATATATAGATGATTTACTTGGTTATGTTGCAGTAGGTGCCCGTTCTGTAGAAGACCAGCAGCATCGCCTTACAGCAAGTGGAATTGAAGTTCCTGTTGGAATGAAAAATCCAACCTCAGGTGATTATGCCGTTATGATGAACGCAATTCTGGCTGCCCAGCACAAACACACATTTATCTATCGTGGTTGGGAAGTTCATTCTCAGGGAAATCCATGGTCTCACGCTATTTTACGCGGTTCAACAAATAAACATGGTAATACAATTCCAAATTATCATTATGAAGATTTAATCCGTCTTTGTGATGTTTACGATGAACGCGAATTATCTAATCCGGCTGCTATTATCGATACAAACCATTGTAATTCCGGTAAAAATCCTTTTGAACAGCCTCGTATTGTTATGGATGTTCTTCATTCCTGCAAGCATAACGACAGAATCAGAAAGCTTGTAAAGGGCTTTATGATTGAAAGTTATATAGAAGACGGCTGCCAGAAAGTAAACGAAAATGTTTACGGTAAATCAATTACAGACCCATGCTTAGGCTGGGAAAAATCTGAAAAATTGATTTATGATATTGCTGAAAAAATCTAAGTCTTTTAATAGATTTAATTAATTTAGATTTGATTAATGATTTAATTACTTCGGGATGCGTTATGAAAAGATGTGTGATAATCGGTGCCGCTCAAATACATAATTATTCAAAAATCAAAAGTTATCTATCTGCTGATGATTTTTGTATTTTTTGTGATGGTGGTTTGAAACATCAACAGTCTTTGGAACTGCATCCTGATTTAATTGTTGGTGATTTTGATTCAGCCGATTTTTACGATGGACAAAAGACTGCCGGAAAAGCGCAAGCCGAAATTATAAAGCTTCCCTGTGAAAAAGATGATACCGATGTTTTTTTTGCCGTAAAAGAAGCGGTAAGGCGTGGTTTTGACAATTTTCTTTTAATTGGGGTAATAGGGCAGAGATTTGACCATTCTTTGTGTAATATCTCTGTCCTGCTTTATTTATACGAAAATAAAAAATCTGCTGTAATTCTGGATGATTATTCAGAAATGCAGATTATTGGTTCAGAAAGCCTTCGACAGCCTGCTGAAATTACTGATAATTATTCTTATTTTTCGCTTATGTGTCCCTTTGGTGATGTAAGCGGCGTCACTATAAAAAATGCAAAATATCCTCTGGAAAATGCAGAAATAAAATGCAGTTACCAGTATGGAATCAGTAATGAAGTGTTAAAAGAAAAAACCGCTTCTGTTTTTGTCAAAAGCGGCCTTTTACTCTTAATTAAAATCTTTTCTAATTAGAATCTCTTATCTTCAATTCTCTTTGTTTTCTTTTCTGAACGTGGAAGTTCACCAATTCCTACAACTTCAACCTTTGGAGTCATGTTGTATTTCTGTTTGAAGATATACTGAACTCCAAGAGAAGCTTCTACACGGTCAACTCCCATTTCAACTTCAACAAATAAAGTCATCTGGTCTTTTCCGTCAACGTGTTCAATTACAGCTCTGTATTCGCTTGATGTTCCAGGAACTGATTTAATTACGTCTTCAATTGAACTTGGGAAAATGATGTTTCCTTTAACTTTTACCATATCATCTGAGCGACCGAGAATCTGAGTAATTCTAGGATATGAGCGGCCACAAGGACATTTTTCTGTTACAAAAGCAGCAAGGTCGTGAGTGCGGAATCTGAATAAAGGTGCACCTTCTTTTACCAAAGTTGTAAGACAGATTTCTCCAATTTGTCCCTCTGGTACCGGAAGTCCTGTTTCTGGATCGAGGATTTCGATATAAACATAATCATCAAAAATATGCATTCCGGCATCTGATTTATCGCAGTTAATACCAATTCCTGGACCGTAACATTCTGTAAGACCGTAAATATCATAAAGTTCAATTCCAAGAATGGTCTGAATACGGTTACGCATTTTTTCGCCCCAGCGTTCTGAACCGATTACACCCTTTTTGAGTTTGATGTTTTTAGAAAGATTTCTTGCTTCAATCTGTTCTGCAAGTAATAAAGCATAAGAGGAAGTTGCACAGATTACAGTTGCATTTAAATCCTGCATCATCTGAAGCTGCTTTTCTGTGTTTCCTGGTCCCATTGGAATTGCCATAGCACCTAATTTTTAACAGCCAGCCTGGAAACCAATACCTGCTGTCCACAAACCATATCCCGGTGTAATCTGGATTCTGTCTTTGTTTGTAATTCCTGCGAGTTCATAGCAGCGTGCAAACATTGTAGCCCAGTCTTCAACATCTTTTTTTGTGTATGGAATGATTACTGGAGAACCAGTTGTTCCTGATGATGAGTGGATTCTGACAATTTCTTCTTCTGGTACGGCTGCAAGACCAAGGGGATAAGCATCACGCAAATCCTGTTTTGAACAGAAGGGAACAAGTTTTTCAAAAGATTCCTGATCCTTAATGTCTTCTGGATTTACGTTCTTAAAGCGTTCGGTATAAAAAGGGTTTCCGCATGCTTTTACTCTTTTAATTTGTGCGCGGATTTGTTCAAGTTGTTTTTCTGTTAGTTTCATTTTCTTCCTCTATAAATAATTCAAAAGTCTGATTTAATTTTCATTGTTTCTATAAATAGTAACATAATTAAAAAAATATGTCAACCTTTTTATTTAAATAAATGTAATTGACAATTTTTCTATTAAAAAGTTAAATAGTTTTATATCAAAGCATGGAGTCATATATGAACATTAATAAGCACTTTCTGGAACTGGAAGCAAATTATTTATTTTCTACTGTAGGAAAAAAGCAGAGGGAATATCAGGCCGCTCACCCAGAAGCAGATGTAATAAAACTTTCAATTGGTGATGTAACAAAACCTTTATGTCCGGCTGTAATCGAAGCAATGCATAAGGCAGTCGATGAGATGGCTGATGAAAAAACTTTCCGTGGTTATCCGCCTGAGACAGGTTATGAGTTTGTTATAAATGCAATTCTTAAGCATGATTATACGGACCGCGGCATTAAGATGGATAAAAGCGAAATCTTCCTTTCTGATGGTGCAAAATCAGACTGCGGAAATATCGGTGATATTTTCTCTGTAGATAATGTTGTTGCAATTTGTGATCCTGTTTATCCAGTTTATATGGATACAAATATTATGAACGGAAGAAAGAATAATATCATTATAATGCCATGTACAGAGGAAAACGGTTTTATGCCGGCTATTCCTGGTAAAAATGACAAAGTTCCTGATATCATTTATCTTTGTTTCCCTAACAATCCAACTGGAGTTGTTGCCAGCCGCGAACAGTTGAAGGCTTGGGTTGATTATGCCAATGAACATCATTCTTTAATTCTTTTTGATTCAGCTTATGAAGCCTTTGTAACTGATGATTCAATTCCAAAATCTATTTACGAAATTGAAGGTGCCAGAAGCTGTGCAATTGAGTTCCGTTCCTTCTCTAAAACTGCCGGCTTTACTGGTGTGCGCTGTGGTTATACTGTTGTTCCTCATGATTTGGTTTTTGACGGCACAGAATTGAATGCACTATGGTTCAGAAGACAGTCTACAAAGTTTAATGGCGTTTCTTATATTACTCAGAAGGCTGCAGAAGCTATTTATTCTGAAGAAGGACAGAAACAGATTCGCGCAACCCTGGATTTTTACAAGGAAAACGCAAAAATCATTTTTGATGGACTTACTCAGGCAGGCTTCAAATGCTACGGAGGTATTTATTCTCCATATATCTGGCTTAAGATTCCAGAGGGATATACAAGCTGGTCTTTCTTTGATGAACTTTTGGATAAATGTCATGTTGTTGGAACTCCAGGAAGCGGATTCGGTGCTGCTGGTGAAGGCTTCTTTAGACTTACTGCTTTTGGAAACCGCGAACGCACAATTGAAGCAATTGAAAGAATTAAGAAAGTATACGGAAAATAATTTTCTTATTTATTGAATAAATTGCTATATAGTAGTAAAACATTAGAGGGATTTTTTCCACGATAAACTAAGAGGTAAAAAAATGAATGTTGTTGTAATCGGAGCCCAGTGGGGTGATGAAGGAAAAGGTAAGATTGTTGACTATCTTGCAGAAGATGCAAAATATGTTGTTCGTTATGCAGGTGGTCCTAATGCCGGTCATACAATTGTAGTTGATGGAAAGCAGTATGCACTTCATCAAGTTCCGTCTGGAATTCTTTATGCCGATAAAAAAGTAATTCTTGGTTCAGGAATGGTTATCGATGCTGAAGCCTTCTTCAATGAACTTCAGATGTTAAAGGATAACGGAATTGATTGGGAAGGCCGTGTATTTATTTCTGACAGAGCTCATTTAATTCTTCCTCGTTATCGTCAGATGGATAAAGATAGAGATGCAGCCCGCAAGCGTCCAATCGGTACAACCGGTCGCGGTATGGGTATTGCTTATGCAGAAAAAGCTCACCGCGATGGTGTTCGTCTTGCAGATTTAGACTGGCCAGAGAAAATGGCTGAGTTTGATGGTGAAGATCTTGAATTTATAAACAAATATAAAGAACGTCTTATGAACATGCGCATTAACATGGCTCAGAAGATGTACGAAATCAAAGGCCAGAATATTCTTTTTGAAGGTGCTCAGGGTGCAATGCTTGACCTGGACAGCGGAACATATCCTTATGTAAGTTCTGGCGCTTCTTGTGCTGCCGGCGCTGCTACTGGTTGTGGAGTTGGTCCTCATGATTTGGATAAGATTGTAGGTGTATTCAAAGCTTACGAAACACGTGTTGGTAACGGTCCAATGCCTTCTGAATTCAACAATGAAAGCGAAGGTGAACTTTGTCAGTATGTTCGTGATACAGGTCGTGAATATGGTGTAACAACTGGTCGTGCCCGCCGCTGCGGTTATCTTGATTTGGTTGCTTTGCGCTATGCTTGCCGCGTTAATTCTTTGGACGGTCTTGTTCTTACTCACCTTGATATTTATGATGCAATGGATCAGATTGAAGCTTGTGTTGCTTACGATATCAACGGAAAACGTGTTACAGATTTCCCTGCAAACGTAAAAGATATGGAAAATGCAAAACCAATTCTTGAAAAATTCAAGGGCTGGAAAACAAATCTTAAAGAATGTAAAGATTATGATTCTATGCCGGAACAGGCAAAAGCTTACGTTAAATTTATTGAAGATTATTGCGAAACTCCAGTTACAATCGTTTCTGTTGGATATGAACGTGATGATACTTTTGTAAGACAGAATCCTTGGGAAAAATAAAACAGGATAAAATTATTTATTCTTAAAAAAACGCGAGGTTTGAAATTAAATGAAATCAGACCCCGCGTTTTTTATTTTTATATTGGTTCTTTGTGAAAAATTGATTAAGAAAGTGATATTATTTCCTTTGCCAAATCTATTTTTTTCATGCAGCGGTTCATGGCGGTCTGTTCTATGTAGCGGTGGGCTTCTTCTTCGGTCATGTTTTTGTGAGACATTAAAACCATCTTAGCGCGATTGACAAGGCGTATTTCTTCCATTTTGTTTTTGAGTTTTATGTTCTGGAATAAGAGCCTGTCAATTTTTGCCTGAACAGCCAGAGCGATTTTAATCATGTTGTAAAAATAGAACTGGTCAAAAGGTTTTGTAATCGGCAGTATTCCGTAAGGTTCAACTTTATAGGAAATGTGATCAAAGTGTTCATTTGGAATTAAGAGCAGAATTGTTGAGTTTGATTCACTGATATCAGTTGCAAAATCTAAGCCGGAACCGTCAGCAAAATCTACAAGAATTATTTTAAAGGATTCTTCCATAAGTTGACGGCGAGCCTCATTCAAATCAGATATTTCTGTGAGAGCAAAAAGGGGAGCAATCATCACTGATTTTATTTGCGAGGAAAGTTTGCTGTCTTTAGTGACTAAAAGCACTTTTGTTATGTCTGCTTCCATTTTTGTCCTGTTTTATTTACCTGTTGTCTTTTCTTGTAATCAGATTTATCCGAAAATCTTTTTTATAAAATCACAATCTGCCTTGTGGCGGGCATCTTCCAGGGAACGTGGAAGCTTTTTAAGTCCGACTGTAACTGTCTCTGCGGCACTGAACAAATCTTCTTCATTTGCTGGTGGCGGAGTGAGTTTGTTTTTAATTCCGTCCATGGCTGCATAAATTACAAGGGCATAGGCCAGATACGGATTTGCGGCTGCATCAGGAGAACGCAATTCAAGTCGTGGTTCTTCTTTTGATTCCGGAATACGGATTAACTGAGAGCGATTGCCTTTTCCCCAGGAAATATATTTTGGTGCTTTTGATGAACCCAGTCTGCGGTATGATTCTTCGAGGGGATTGAGAAAGTAAGTCATTTCTTCAATATGTTCAAGGATACCGGCGAGTGCATATTTCAGTGTTTCTACGTCATCTTTGCCCTTGGAATTACGAATCGAAATATTTATATGCATTCCGTTACCAGGTTTGCCGTCAATTGGTTTTGGAGAGAAATCTGCATGCAAACCGTTTGCTGTTGCCTTTGTGCGGACAATCCATTTAAAAGTGGAAGTGTTATCGGCAGTTGTAAGTGCATCTGCATAATGGAAATCAATTTCATTCTGGCCTGGACCTTCTTCGTGATGGCTGGCTTCCGGCGTAATTCCCATCTGTTCAAGGGTAAAACAAATATCTCGGCGGATGTTTTCGCCTTTATCTTCTGGAGCGATGTCCATGTAACTTGCATTATCAAAAGGCGTTTTTGTCGGGTTGCCGTTTTCATCCAGGGTAAAAAGATAGAACTCCATTTCGGTTCCAATCATAAAATCGTAACCGGCGTCTTTGGCATATTTGACGGCAGTTTTTAACAGATAGCGGCTGTCTTTTTCGTAAGGACGGCCATCAGGATATTTTATGTCACAGAACATGCGGACAACTTTTCCTGTACTTGGTCGCCAGGGAATAATTGTGATGGTGTTTGGATCCGGATGAAGAAATAAGTCTGATTTATCAGGTGATTCAAAGCCTTCAATTCCCGAAGCATCAAAACTTATTCCATCGCGGAAGGCACGCTGCAATTGATTCGGCATGATTGAAATATTTTTTTGTTTTCCGGCTAAATCAAAAAAGGCAAGACGGATAAATTTTACGTCTTCATCCTGAATAAAATCTAAAATATCCTGTTCTGTGTACATGTTCTACCTCTATATTTAACTATTTTTACAACATTTGCTTACAAAGTCAACAAAAAGCGGATGCGCGCGGTTCGGTCGGCTCTTAAATTCAGGATGGAACTGAACGCCTACAAAGAAATCATTTTCTTTTAATGGAAGTTCTACGGCTTCTACCAAAGTTCCATCTGGCGAAGTTCCGCTGATTATAAGTCCTGCTTTTTGCATTTGTTCGCGGTAGTCATTGTTGAATTCATAGCGGTGGCGGTGACGTTCCTGAATCAAAGATGCAGTTGCTCCCCCTGCTGCCTGAGAATAGGCTTTTTCAAGAATTGTATCTGGAGTAACTTTGCAAGGATAAGAACCTAATCTCATGGTGCCACCTTTTTTAACATTTTTCTGTCCTTCCATCAAATCAATTACGCAGTTTTTACCATTTTCGTTGAACTCGCGGCTGTTTGCATCTTTTAATCCAAGAACATTTCGTGCATATTCAATTACTAAAATCTGCATGCCAAGACAAATTCCAAAATATGGTTTGTGATTTTCGCGTGCCCACTGACAGCTTCGAATCATTCCTTCTGTACCACGAATTCCGAATCCGCCCGGCAGAATTATACCTGCGCAATCCTTGAAAATTTCATCAGCTGTCTGGTCAGTTACGGTGTCGCTGTCAACCCACTTAATTTTTATATTTTTTCCTCCCAGGAAGCTTGCGTGATTAAGGGATTCAACAATTGAAATATATGAATCATGTAACTTTACATATTTTCCCACAAGTGCAATCTGAACTTCACCTTCTCTCTGATAGATTTTTTCAACAAGATTTTGCCAGTCACTTAAATCACAATTTGTATTCTGAATACCAAGTTCACGACAAACAACTTCATCCATTTTCTGCTCGTGAAGCATTAAAGGAACTTCATAAAGATTTGGAAGTGTAGTGTTTGAAATTACGCAATCAGGACTTACATTACAGAAAAGGGAAATCTTGTGACGTACATCCTCAGGAATTTTATTGCTGCTTCGTGTTACGATAATATCTGGATGGATTCCCAGCCCCTGCAATTCGCGGACAGAATGTTGAGTAGGTTTTGATTTGAACTCATCAGAACCGCCGATATATGGAACAAGACACACATGGATAAAAAGACAGTTTCTTCTTCCAACTTCCAGAGCCAGCTGACGGATTGCTTCAAGGAAAGGTTGACTTTCAATATCACCAGTTGTACCACCAATTTCAATAATACTTATATCAGCTTCTGCGTGTTCAGCATTTTTTAAAATATAATCTTTAATCTCGTTTGTTACGTGAGGAATAATCTGGACTGTTTCGCCAAGATATTCGCCGTTTCGTTCCTTGGTAAGAACATTCCAATAAACACGTCCGCTGGTAAGGTTAGAATAGCGGCTAAGATTTTCATCGATAAAACGTTCGTAATGTCCAAGGTCCAAATCTGTTTCGGTTCCGTCGTCTGTTACAAAAACTTCACCGTGCTGATAGGGGCTCATCGTTCCCGGGTCTACGTTCATATATGGGTCGAGCTTTTGTGAAGAAACTTTTAATCCACGGCATTTTAAAAGTCTGCCCAAACTTGCCGCTGTAATTCCTTTTCCGAGTCCGCTGACTACTCCGCCTGTTACAAAAATAAACTTTGCCATTTTTTTCTCCAAATAAAAAAAGGCGCTCATCCAATGTGACGACAATTATGCCATCAAAATGAATGAACGCCTTTGTTCATTTTTATTGTATAAGTTTAGATTTATGGTGTCAAGACGAGCCCTGTGAATAGATTTAAGTTTTGAAAAAAAATATAAAATTTTTTTCAAAATCTTGACAAGGTTTTTTCTTTGCGATATAACGGAAATAACAACGGCAAAGAGGTCGCGGAATGGATAGTTCTGCGACCTTTTTTGTTTATGGGCTTGTGAGCTCGTGAAAGAGACGGCAAAGGCGCTGCATTTTTTTTTCGAACTGGTGTACAACGGTTTGAAAAGTGCGGCGCCTGTTTTTTTTGTAAGGAGACAATTATGGAACAGGTTAGTGAGATTTTTGGTGAGAACGTTTTTAATGAAACGGTCATGAAGGCACGATTGCCTAAAGAAACTTATAAACAGCTGATGAAAACAATTCAGGGTGGAGAAAAACTGGATGCATCGGTTGCTACAGTTGTTGCTAATGCAATGAAGGACTGGGCGGTAGAGAAGGGAGCGACTCATTATACCCACTGGTTCCAGCCTTTAACAGGTATTACTGCAGAAAAACACGATAGCTTTATTGAACCAGTTGATGGCGGTAGAGTTATCATGGAATTCAGCGGAAAAGAACTTGTACAGGGTGAACCAGATGCTTCAAGCTTCCCAAGTGGAGGAATCCGCGCAACCTTTGAAGCCCGCGGTTATACAGCCTGGGATCCGACATCTTATGCATTTATTAAGGATGGTACACTTTGTATTCCAACAGCTTTCTGTTCTTACACTGGTGAAGCCTTGGATAAAAAGACACCGCTTCTTCGTTCAATGCAGGCAATCAGCAAACAGGCTGTTCGCGTACTCAAATTATTTGAAGGCAACGAAGCTGTTACCTCTGTTAAAACAACAGTTGGACCTGAACAGGAATATTTCTTAGTAGATAAATCAGTTTACGATAAGCGTGAAGACTTAATCTACACTGGACGTACACTTTATGGTGCAAAAGCTCCAAAAGGTCAGGAACTGGAAGATCATTACTTTGGTATGATTAAGCCACGTGTTCAGGAGTTTATGAAGGATTTAAACCGTGAACTCTGGAAGCTTGGAATCTTAGCTAAAACTGAACATAATGAAGTTGCTCCAGCTCAGCACGAACTGGCTCCAATTTTCAGTACAACAAATATTGCCTGCGATCACAACCAGCTTACAATGGAAATGATGCGCAAAATTGCTTCTAAACACGGAATGGTTTGTCTTCTTCATGAAAAACCATTTGCAGGAGTAAACGGAAGCGGTAAACATAATAACT
>JAEEGK010004801.1_pt1 | contig 32947 bp, 24 predicted proteins | sample 8958771 | NCBI WGS metagenome assembly JAEEGK01 (sample SAMN16246547, study PRJNA631951) | gut metagenome | biome: gut microbiome; feature: rumen; material: SC-attached | host: Bos | place: Iran: Karaj | collected 2018-10 | reverse complement strand
GTCCGAAGACCAATCGAATTGAACGCCTCTGCTTCTGTTGATAAATACAATAAACGCTTCCCCTCGCAATGCCATACGAAGATAATAATCCAAGTGAGAAACATGGACACGTTTTCCTTCTTTTACGGCTTTGCGACGATAATTTTCCACGTATCCCAATGTAACGAACTTACAGCCAGACTCTTCGAGAATAGCATGAGTGATTTCTATAAAACAGTTTTCTATTTCCAGATAATCATCAATAGTTACTACCTTGCCTCCATACACACGCCCCACATCATCAAAAGAAGTCCACTCTTCTTTTAAATAACGTCCATTATCGTCATAAAATTCAGGGTGATACTTTACAATTTCATGACAAAGCCTACAAAACCGCAAACTGTTGAACCGATTTGTTATTAAATCTTTCTGTTTTGTCATAAAAAAACAATATCATAGTTGTTTCACCCACCAATCAACGGTGCTGTGGATTATTCAGTGGGATAATTTTTTCCTTGGGTAAATTCAAAAGCAATTGTGTAGTAACAGCGTCTTATATAACCATGAATTACGGCTGGTTCCCATTTCGGCATAGTGTTCAAGTTTAATACGCGAATGACTTCGGCGCCACAGCCAAGCTCTGATGCCAGACTGTCGGCTTCATCGCTGCCGTAAACAATGTCTCTCAACACTTTTGCATCCGAGATGCTACCGTCCTTCTCGACAATGAATTGAACATATACCTTTCCCTCAATTCCATTTTCCAATGCTTTTTGGGGATAACGCACGTGTCTATCCAAATAAGCATCCAACGAATCGGTGCCACCGGGGAACTCAGGATTTTTTTCAGGCACAGTGATAACAAATGTGTCATTGGGGTCAATTTTTGGGGGTGTTGGGGGTGTATGAAAGAAAAAGCAGGCGGTCATCATCCCTATAACACACGCCATAGTGGCGATTAAAAGTATTTTCTTCATTGTCTCGTTTGGTTTAATTGTTCAACTTAAGACATCACATCAGTCCTCTGTCTTTTAACAGGGGTTTCACGCTGGGCTCTTTGCCGCGGAATTCGAGATACATCTTCATCGGCTCCACGGTGTTGCCGCGCTCCAGCAAATGGCGGAATTTCTTGGCAAGTTCGGGGTTGAAAATGTCGCCGCTCTCCACAAAGGCCGCAAAGGCGTCGTGGTCGAGGATGGCGGTCCAAGTGTAGCTGTAATAGCCGGCATCGTAGCCTGTGGTAAAGATATGCTGGAAATACGGGCTTTTGTAACGGCTTATGATTTCGGGTATCAGACCGATTTTATCCATGTGCTCCTGCTCAAATTTGTTGGGGTCGATGGACTGTTTTTCGGTAATGGAATGGTAGTCCATATCGAGCAGCGAGGCGGCCAGCAGCTCGGTGTTGATGAAACCCTGTCCGTAGGTCTGTGCGGCGGCAATCTTGGCGATAAGCTCGTCGGGGATGGCCTCGCCGGTTTTGTAGTGCTTGGCGTACGATTTCATCACCTGTTTGTTGCGGCACCAGTTCTCCATAATCTGCGAAGGCAGCTCCACAAAATCGCGCGGCACGTTGGTTCCGGCCAACGACGGGTAGTGGCACTTGCTGAGGAGTCCGTGCAGGGCGTGGCCGAACTCGTGGAACAGAGTCTCGCTCTCGTCGAAATTAAGCAGCGAAGGCTTGTCGCCAGCGGGTTTGGTGAAATTGCACACCACCTGAATTATGGGTATAACGTTTTCGCCTTTCTGGTTCACTTTCTGTCCGCGGAACTCGGTCATCCATGCGCCGCTGCGTTTGCTCTTACGCGGGAAGAAATCCATGTACAATATGCCTATCACGTTGCCGCTGTCTTTCACCAAGAAACAGCGTGCCTCCTTGTTGTAGGTGGGCAGCGTGTCGGTGGGCTCGAAAGTGAGGCCGTACAGCCGGTTGGCCACGTTGAAAGCGCCGCCAAGCACGTTGTCGAGGGCGAAATAGGGACGCACCACGGAGTCTTCGAGACTATATTTCTCGGCTCTCAGCTTTTCGCTGTAGTAACGCCAGTCCCACGGCTGCAGCTTGGCACCGGGCTCGTCTTTTTCGAGCATTTTCTGGTACTCGGCGCATTCGGCCTTGGCTTTTTTCAGCGCCGGAGTCCATATCTGCATCAGGCAGCTGTACACGGCTTGCGGAGTTTTGGCCAGACAGTCGTCGAGCACATAGTCGGCGTGGGTGGGGAAACCGAGGATGTTGGCGCGTTCGAGACGCAGGTTGGTGAGGGTGTCGATAATCTTGGTATTGTCGAACTCGCCACCGTTGCAGCGGTCGGTATAGGCGCGCCACACCTCCTCGCGCAACTTGCGGTCGGGACAGGTCTGCATGAAAGGCTCCCACGAGGGCAGCTGCAAGGTAACCTCAGTGCCGTCGTCGAGTTTCTTGCTGTAGGCATTGGTGGCTTTAAGCACGTTTTGTGCGAAACGCAGGGTGAGCGATGCGATGCGCTCGTTGAGTTCGCGGAAACGCGCCTGCTTTTCCTCAGGCACATTGGCGCCACCGCGGACGAAGCCTTTGTAGGTCTCCTCGAGCAGACGCATCTGTTCGGGGTTGAGCTGCAGCGAATCTTTCTGCTCGTACACAGCCTTGATGCGGGCAAAGAGCTTGGCGTTAAGGGCGATGTCGTCCTCGTGAGCCGAAAGCAGGGGCGTAACCTCTTCGGCTATGGCTTCCATCTCGGGCGAGTTTTCGCACTCGTTGAGGTTGAAAAAAACGCTGTTCACGGTAGAGAGCAGTTCGCCGCTGTATTCGAACGCCTCTATGGTGTTCTCGAAAGTGGGGGCTTCGGCATTGTTCACAATGGCGTCGATTTCCTCTTTCTGACGTTTCATGCCCTCCTTGAAAGCAGGCATGTAGTGTTCTGTCTTGATTTTCTCGAAATCGGGGATGTTGTACGGGGTGTCGAACCCTGCGATAAAAGGATTGTCGTTTTGCATAGCGGTATTTTTTTCTTTACATCCGGTGGCGAGCATCAGCAACGCGCTTCCGGCAATCAGTGTTATTTTTCTCATTATTATTGTATTATAGATTTACTAAACTGTATCATTGATTTTTTTTCTTGTTTTCAGCCTGCTCTTTTTTATATTCTTCCCAATCTTGTTCGGTTGCACTTTCCAACAAGTACTGACGCATCTCTTCTTCCGTCGGCAGTTGCAGACGATATTTGCTCACAAACAGGTTTTGCGAGAGGCCTTCGGTGGCGTACTGCACAGTGGTCTCGCCATAATCAGTGCAGAGTAACAAACCAATTGGGGGATTGTCGTCCTCCTGCATCACCTCGTGCTTGTAATAGTTCATGTAGCAGTTGAGCTGCGATGCATATTCGTGACGGAATCGGTCAATTTTGAGGTCTATGATGACGTGACACTTCAGAATCCTATGGTAGAAAATGAGGTCGGCCTTGAAATAGTCCTGATCGATAAGAACACGTTTCTGCCGTGCTTCGAAACAGAAGCCGCGCCCCATCTCCATCAGCACCAGTTGAAGGTGATTGAGTATGGTATTTTCCAACTTGGTCTCGGTGACCACATCCTGCGACTGCAGGCCAAGAAATTCGAGCGTGACGGGGTTATGTATCACATCGAGGGGCGTAAGCTGCTGAGCGTCTTTCAAAGCCAGCTTGCTCAGAGCTTTTTTATCTTTCGACAAGCCCATACGTTCGTAGTATTGCGTGGATACCTGTCGGTCGAGTTCCGTTACCGTCCAGCATCCACGGATAGCCTCTTGCTCATAAAATGCACGCTTTGTGGCGCTGTCGATATTTGAAAGACGTATAAGATGGGTCGCCGACAATTTGTAAAAAAGCGAACTTGCAGGGGTTTCCCAAGATTCTTTCTGGATTTCAGATATTGCGGTCGGCAACCGCAATTTTTCAATTGCAATATTACTACCAACAGATTTTGCGGTTGGTAACCGCAAAAATGCATTCTGACTATGCTGGACAATATACTCCGCAATAACATCTCCGAGTTGGGGATAAATTTGATAAGTTAAACGGTATTCATATAATCGCCGTTCACCCAAACCTCGTTTATTAAGACGTTGCGCCAAGGTTTTTAGCAGTTTGTCTCCATACTTGGCGCGGTCCTCGCCGTTCTGCTCAAACTCCACAATATAATATCCCACCAACCAGTTTCGTGTTGTAAGTGAAAGATTTATAGCATGGGCGGCCTGTGCCTGAAACACATCCTGAACTTGTTTTATTTGTCCCACCAATGATTCGAAATCCATACTTTGCTTGATTTTTTTGCCAAATTACGAACTGCAAAGATACATTTTTTTTCTAAAACATAGGCAACTTCGAGCAAAATCGTTCTAAAACATAGGCAACTTTGAGCAAAAATCGTTCTAAAACATAGGCAACTTTAAACAAAAACAATTCGGTTGTTGCGGATTTTAAATCCGCAACATTGAATATAGGGATTTGAAATCCCGATACTCTATTGCGGCGGATTCCAAATCCACCGCAACCGGAAAATCAAAAAAAGAGACACCCGAGGGCGTCTCTTTTTCTGTTTGTGTTACTGGTATTTCGCTACAAGTTCATCCATTTGGAATAAAACAACTCTCCTCTCATGTTGCGGCCAAAAGTCATAATGCCATAGTAAAGCTTTACGAAGAACCTTTTAGCGGGGACATTGTTAATGGTGGCATCGAGGTCGTATTCGCACGTACAATTTGCCCAATCGCCAAACGCGCGAACATCTATTTCAAGCGTATCACCGATAATGTTGCTTTGTACTGCAAAACTATCAAGTCCGCAACCTGACATACAACGCGACCATTCGAAATACAAGTCGTTCCCAATGCGGTCGAGAGTTACACCCCACCCAATGGTATCGCTTTTCTCTGCGCCGCTGTTAAGGCAGTCGGAGTTGTGGACATCCGTAACCAACAGATTCTGGCTTTCTGGTTCTACAACTGTTGTAGAAGGTGTGTCCTGATTATCACTTTTTTCTTTTTTGCAAGAAAATACGACAACTACCGTCATCAGTATTGCAAAAACTCCAAATAACTTTAAAGCATTTTTTTTCATATCAGTTTATTTTATTGGTTTACATTTCACTTCTCCATAATTGTACAACAGCAAGTTAGACAATCACGGTAACTTTACGATGCAAAGTTACACTTTTATTTCTTTTTATGCAAATATTTTTCCAATATTTTTGTAGGGGGGGTAATTGGTTGATAATTAAGAGTTTAGAATTAAAAGTTTTTTATTAGAAATCTGAATTTTCCCCTTGAAAAACAGTGTGATTGAACAAAAAAACGACTAAAATTTGAAACATTTCGATTGCGTCGGATTCCAAATCCGCCGCAACTGCATTTATCTATTCAGCTTCTTCCAGAAGTTTCTCAATTTGTTTCTCCATATCGGGATAGAAGCCGTCGATGCGTCCTACTTCCTCTCCGTTGAGGAAAACTATAACCATCGGTACAGATTTAATTTCCAGCTCTTTGGCGGTATTCTTCGATTTGTCGATGTCCATGGTGAAGAATCTGGCACGATTGACGTTCTTGGCGGCCATACTGTCCAAAACGGGCTGCAGCATCTTGCATGGCTTGCACCATACCGCCGAGAAATCCACCACACATACGCCTTTCTTTATGCTTTTGGCAAAAGTGGCGTCGGTTATCTCGGCGCAGTGGGCCAACTCGGACTTCTCTGCGGGGACGGGGTCGGCAATCTTTTTCGCAAGAGCGGTGTCCGAGGGGTTCTTCACAAATGCAATCACATCGTCGCTGTAGATATAACGTGCCTCGGTGGTGTCGGGCAGGTAAAAGAGACTGTCGGGCACCGGACATTCCTCTATTGAAACCACCTCGGTCACGGTGGTCGTCTTGCGGCCGTTCAATTCCATGGTGCTTATGCTTTTTATCAGCAGCCCTTTGCCTGTGGGCGAAAGCGACGAGGCAAAAGCCAGCGAGGTGTCTATCCATGTCTGACTGTGTCTTTTCGCAGTAAAAAAGCCGACAGAGCTTTCGCTCTGCACCGTTACTTTTATGCAGCTGTGTCCGTTTATCTCCTCTTTTTCAAGACCGACAGTGATTTTGGATGATTTGTTGAGGCTTTTCCTACTCTCCTCCGACATGGAAATGACAGTGACAACAGGACGGACACCGGAGAAGTCGATTGTATACGAGATGCCGTCTTTGTAAAGCATCTTGGTTTTCATATAAGCGATGTCGCAAACTTGGTTGCCGTTTTTGTAGAAATCCACGCTCTCCGTCTTGGAACCACGGCCAACCTGTATGGTCGATGTCACCTTACCCTCAAACGGTTTTGTCTGCGAAAAAGCAATACCGGTGCCGAGAAACAACAAGGCGATAATCAGATATTTGTTTTTCATATTGTCCCGAATTTCAAATTTACAATATAACGCTATTGTGGCGGTGATATTGCACAAACAGTTCGGAAATAGTTTGGAGTTTTGAGTGGGGAGTTTGTATTTCAACGATGCGGGGGTTCGACAAGCTCACCCACCGCTCGGTGCCTGAGCCTGTCGAAGGCACGCCTTAACATCTTCACACCTTAACGCCTTAACATCTTATTTTGTTCTCCGCCTACGGCTATCGAAAAGTCCACTGGACTTTTCTTCACCCCTATGGGGCTATCAACTGAATACTGAATACTGAATACTGACAACTGACCCCTAAATTTCAACTTTCAACTCAGCCTACGAAATCCCCTCTTTCCACAACAATCCTGCGTCCGGTGGAGCCCATACGCAGCTGCAGGCAGTCGCTGCACTGCTCTATGCCGTCGCCGAGACAGATCTTATTGTCGTAGATATTGTATTTCTCGCGGTTCTCCACGGGCGAGAGGTTGGGCATCAGCACGTTGGCTCCTGCCAGCACGCCGAGCTCCCTGCCCAGCGGGTGCAGGCTGCCCAAAGCCGTGGAGGAGGGCAAAAGCACATGGGGGTGCAAAAGACGTATGGTAGAGAGCAGTCGCAGGGTGGTCTCCACCGAGCCGTTGGGCTGGTCGGCGAAAGGGGTGTGCTGTGTGGCCACGAAAGGTCCTATGCCCACCATCTGCGGACGGAACGAGCGGATAAACTGCAGGTCTTTGAAAATGGTTTCGGGAGTCTGCCCGGGGGAGCCCACCATAAAACCGCAACCCACCTGATAGCCTATCTCTTTCAACGCCTGCAGGCACTGCATGCGGTTTTGGAACGACATCTCGGCGGGGTGCAGGTAGTGGTAGTGGTCCTCGTCGGCAGTCTCGTGACGCAGCAGGTAACGGTTGGCACCCAGGTCGAAGAGCCGTTGGTAGCTCTCGCGCGAGCGTTCGCCCATGGAGAGGGTGATGGCGCAGTCGGGATATTCGGCACGGATTTGCGAGACAAGGTCGCCCAGACGTTCGTCGGTCCACCACATATCCTCGCCGCCCTGAAGCACGAAAGTGCGCATGCCGTATTTGTAACCGTCTTGGCAACAGGCCATTATCTCGTCGAACGTCATACGGTAGCGGGGCAAGGTGTTGTTGCTGCGACGGATACCGCAGTAGTTGCAGTTGTTTCGGCAGAAACTGGTAATCTCCACCAGTCCGCGGAGGAAAATCTTGTCGCCATAGACCGCCTCCACCGCCTCGCGGGCCTTGGCGTGGAGGTATTTCACGGCGTTGTCCTTCGGCATTTCGAGCAGCCGACGCAGAAACGGCAGACTGATGTCCTGCGTTTCGGCAAGGGCGTCAATCTGTTGAATTGTCTGCAACTCGTCGGCCGAGGCCACAGCCCGTATCTCCTCGCAGCTCTGTGCTATGAGGGGGGACTTGGTGTCGGCCGTTGGCTGGTTGTTGGTTGGTTCTGCCATTTGTTTTTATATATCATTTATTGCAGGGGTTTACACCCCTGCCTAATAGATATCGCCCCTACAGGGCTCATTTCTTTTATTTGCAGTAGGCTTTGGCCATGGCTACGCTGCGCAGCGATTCGGCGTGGGCGTGGGCGCACATGAAACGTGCCGAGGGCATGAAACTGCGTTTGCAGCTCTCGTCGCCGTTAAGCTGACGCTCCACATCGAAAATCAACAGGTAACCCATTATTATAGCGGCAATTACATCGGTCTGCATACGACGGAAATCGTAGTCGGTTTCGGCGTTGGCGTTGGCCATCTCGGCAAGAGCCTTGTAGTTCTCCGTTGCCTGACGCAGAAGCTCGCGCAGAGGCTCCAGCTCGCTGTGGATAGGACGTGCATCGTATTCCGCAATCTTGGCGATATAAGCACCGTTGGCGATGCCTTTCTGAGCGGCCACCACCTGCAGCTGCGAAGTGCCTTCGTAGATGCTGAGGATACGTGCGTCGCGGTAGAGGCGTTCGCAGGCGTATTCTTTCATAAATCCGCTGCCGCCGTGCACCTGTATGCAGTCGTAGGCGTTGCGGTTGGCAAACTCTGATGCCGAGAGTTTCAGCAGCGGGGTGAGGATGTCGGCGCTACGCTGTGCGGCTTTGTAGTCGGCACGCTCGTCGCTCTCTATTTTGCCTTTGGCCTCGTAAGCCTTGTAGGTGTCCACCATACGTGAGGTCTCGTAGAGGAGAGTACGTGCGGCGTCGGTGCGGGCGCGCATGGCAAGAAGCAGGTCGCGCACTGCCGGGAAATTCTCGATAGCCTGACCGAACTGCTCGCGTTCTGCCGCATAAGCCACGGCTTCGCGACAAGCGGCCTCGCACAGTCCCACCGACTGCGAACCGACTCCCAAGCGGGCGTCGTTCATCAGCGTCATCACGTATTTGATAAGTCCCAACCTGCGTTCGCCGACGATATAGGCGGGGGCGTTGTTGAACACCAGCTCTGCCGTGGGCGAGCCTTTGATACCCATCTTATTCTCCAAACGACGCACGGTAAGTCCGCCGTCGTTGCGGTCGTAAACGAAATACGAAAGACCACGGCCGTCGTTGGTGCCCTCTTCGGAACGTGCCAAAACGAGGTGCAGGTCGGCACCGCCGTTGGTGATGAAACGTTTCACACCGTTGAGGCGCCAGCAGTTGTTGGCCTCGTCGAAAGTGGCTTTCAGGCGGACGCTCTGCAGGTCGCTACCGGCGTCGGGCTCGGTGAGGTCCATGGAGCAGGAGGCTCCCTCGTAGATACGGGGCAGGAACTTGTCCTTGATGGCATCGTCGGCAAAGGAGCTGATAGTCTCGGCGCAGTCTTGCAGGCTCCAGATGGTGCCGAAGCCGGTGTCGGCGCGGGAGATAATCTCCGTTGTCATGATGAAAGGCACATACGGGAAGTTGAGGCCGTGGTATTTGCGAGGCATCGAAATGCCGAACAGTCCCGACTGTTTAAGCACGTCGTAGTTCTGGCGTGTGCCCGGGGCATACACCACTTCGTTGTTGTCGATGTGCGGACCCACGTGGTCCACCTCCTCGGCATTGGGGGCTATCACGTCGCCGGCGATGTCGCCCACGAGCGAAAGCACACGGTCGTAGTTCTCTATTGCCTCGTCGGCGTCGGCGGGAGCGTCCTCGTATTGGCCGTGGTCGGCGAAACCGTGCTCCTTCAGGGCGGCGATTTTCTTCATCTCGGGATGGGTGAGATGAAACTTAAGGCTGTCGTTATCTGTGTAGAAATTCATAACTTTCGATATTTTTTATAACACCTAAACCACTGAAAAGCATTTATTTGCGTCTTTCACGATTTTCGATGTCGATATTCAATTTTTATTTTTTGTTTTTATTGTAACAAGCTATCAGCTGGGGCACCACTTTGCACACGTCGCCGATAATGGTGTAGTCGGCTATGGCGTTGATAGGTGCCTCGGGGTCGGTGTTGATGGATATTATCTTGCCCGACTGGTCCATTCCCGCACGGTGCTGCACGGCTCCGGAGATACCGCAGGCGATATACAGCTTGGGACGCACGGTAACGCCGGTCTGCCCTATCTGGCGGTCGCCTTCGGCAAAACCGGCATCCACGGCGGCGCGGGTGGCTCCCACCTCTCCGCCAAGGGCCTGTGCCAGCTGGTGCAGCATCTCGAAATTCTCCTTGCTGCCCATGCCATAACCGCCGGAGACGATGATGGGCGAGTTTTTGATGTTGATTTTCTGCTGCTCTATCTCGCGGGCAATGATACGCACACACTCGTCCTCGCCGCGCAGGTATTTGTCGGCGTCGAGGGCTACCACGGTGCCTTTGTAGTTGGCATCGAGCACCTCTTTTTTCATCACGCCCTCACGCACGGTGGCCATCTGCGGACGAGTTTCGGGGTTTACGATGGTGGCGATGATGTTTCCGCCGAAAGCGGGACGAATCTGATAGAGGATGTCGTCGTACTGTTTTTTAGTTACCTTGTCCTCGTAGGAACCTATCTCCAGCGATGTGCAGTCGGCGGTGAGGCCGCAGCGCAGGTAGGAGGAGATACGCGGGGCGAGGTCGCGGCCCACGCATGTGGCACCCATAAGAACGATGTCGGGACGGTTTTCCTCAATGACCTTGGAGAGCACCGAGAAATGAGGCAGGGTGCGGTATGGCGACAGACGTTTGTCGTCGGCCTTGAACACCATGTCCACGCCAAAGGGGTAGAGTTGTTTTTCTATCTCGCCAAGGGCGTTGCCGCAAACGAGGGCGGCAAGCTGGGTGTTGAGCCTTGTGGCAAGGCTGCGGCCCTTGGTGCAAAGTTCCAGACTCACATCGGCGATGTGGCCGTTTTCTGCTAATTCGCAATATATCAGTATCATGTTTTTTCTCTTTTTTGATGTTAATACTACCCGATGATATGGTCTTTCATCAGTCCGGCCACAAGCTCGTTGAGGGCGGCTTCGGTGGGTTCCACCTGCTGCGCGTCCTTGTGGGCAAGCACCACATTGTCGATCTTTTTCACCTTGGTGGGCGAGCCTTTCAGTCCGAGACGTTCCATCTCAGGGTCGATAGCGTCGGCGTTCCATATCTCGGGCGCGGCCTTGGCATATTTCAGCAGACGGTGTGCGTGCGGATAGCGGCAGTCGTCGGCCGAGGCGGTGACGGTAACAAGCACCGGAAGGGTGGCCTCCACTGTCTCCACACCGTTGTCCAAGCGGCGGGTGAGGGTTATGGTGTCGCCCTTGAGGCTTACCAGCTTTTCGGCGTAGGTAATCTGCGGCAGGTTGAGCTTTTCGGCCACCTGCGGACCCACCTGTGCGGTGTCGCCGTCGATAGCCTGACGGCCACCGAACACCATATCGTAATGTCCTATCTTTTTGATGGCACATGCCAACGCATAGGATGTGGCGAGGGTGTCGGAACCGGCAAAACGCATGTCGGAGATTATCACACCCTTGTCGGCGCCGCGCGAGAGCGAGTCGCGGATTATAGCGGCGGCACGGTCGGGACCCATGGTGAGGACGGTGATTTCGGTGCCGGGGTTCTGTTCTTTCACCTGCAAGGCCATCTCGAGGGCTTTCAGGTCTTCGGGGTTGAAAATGGCAGGCAATGCCTGACGGTTTACGGTGCCGTCGGCGTTCATAGCGTCGGGACCCACATTCTGCGTGTCGGGCACCTGTTTTATCAAAACTACTATTTTATAGCTCATATTTCTTTCTTTTGTCACCACACTGCGCTAGGCTTTTATGTGGTTATTTTTCTATCTTTATTTTTATCACCCCCACACTGCGCTGCGCTTGTATGGGGTTATTAATGTGTAGTCCCTTCGGGACATTTTGGTTTTTTGTTATATTTTAATTTAACTTATGACTTATCTTTCTATCGAAGATGCTAACAGTTAAACAGTTAAACAATTCAACAGCTCAACTCACATCATCCGAGGGCGAGGCCGCCGTCGCAGCAGATTACCTGTCCTGTTACATACTCGGAGAGGTCGGAGGCGAGGAACAGAGCCAGCTTGGCGATGTCTTCGGGCAGGCCGGGACGACGCATGGGTATCCGTTTCTTCCATTCTTCGATAACCTCTTCGGAAAGTTTGCCGGTCATGGCAGTCTGTATAAAGCCCGGGGCGATGGCGTTGCTGCGTATGTTGCGGCTGCCCAGCTCCTTGGCCACGGATTTGGTGAAACCGATGATACCGGCCTTGGAAGCGGAGTAGTTGCACTGTCCGGCATTGCCGTTCACACCTACTATGGACGACATATTGATGATGGAGCCGTTGCGCTGACGCATCATCATGGCGGAGAACACTTTGGTGTAGTTGAACACCGAGGTGAGGTTGAGGCGGATAACGCGGTCCCAGTCGTCGGCAGACATACGCATAAGCAGTGTGTCGCGGGTGATGCCAGCGTTGTTCACCAGCACATCCACACGGCCGTATTTCTCGGCTATTGTCTTGCCCAGCTCCTGAGTCTGCTCCAGCGACGAGGCGTCGGCGGCGAAGAACTCGGCGCGTACGCCGAAAGCCTTGAGTTCGTTAGTTACAGCTTCCGAGCGTTCGTCGGCGCGGATATCGGTGAAGAGTATGTCTGCACCGTTTTTGGCAAATTCGAGGGCGATGCTACGTCCTATTCCTTGTGCTGCCCCGGTAATAAGGGCTATTTTTCCTTCTAATAATTTCATATCGTGTGTTTTATTATGTTATCTTTAAATATGTTGGTCAACTTTTTTTGAATGAACCCAAACTGCAAATATACGATTTTTTTTGTAATTCAGTGAACTGTGATCTGTGAACAGTGAACTGAAACGGTCGTTGGTCATATGTCTTTGGTCAGTGGACTATTGACAACTTATTTTTAAGTAAAGGTCGCGTCTCTCCGAGACGCAGTTTTTCTGAGGTTTATTCTCACCCCCACACTGCGTTCTGGTATTCTCCGCTTCGCTATCAAAACAGCCACTGGCTGTTTTTTCATGTGGGTTATTGAGATCATGTGTCTCCGACACATTTTTGGTAAATAATTTAATTATCATTTTTACTTTTGACTTTTGTCCTTTGACCCATGACCTTTGTCCTTTGACCTTTGACCTTTGACCTTTGACATTAGACTTTTGACCTTTGACAAATAATTACTAATTACCCATTACAAATTACTAATTAGATTTTCCTTACTGCCACGCAGGCGTTCTGTCCGCCGAAGCCGAAGGAGTCGGAGATGGCTATGTCGGCCTGCACTTGGCGTGCGGTATGCGGTATGTAGTCGAGGTCGCAGTCGGGGTCGGACTCGTTGAGATTGATAGTGGGCGGCAGCACTCCGTGTTTGAGGGTGAGGGCGGTGGCCACCATCTCAAGTCCTCCTGCAGCTCCGAGGCAGTGGCCAAACATCGATTTGTTGGAGCTTATCATGGCCTTGCGTGCCAGCTCTTCGCCGAGCGACTGTTTCAGAGCCATGGTCTCGGTTTTGTCGTTGAGGGCCGTGCCGGTGCCGTGGGCGTTCACGTACAGCATCTCGCCATTGTATTTGGCTTCTTTCAGCGCCTGCTCGATGGCGATGGTCTGCGACTTGGCGTCGGGACGCGGAGCTGTGTAGTGGTAGGCGTCGCAGGTGTTGCCGAAACCGCACACCTCGGCGTAAATCTTGGCACCGCGCTTGCGGGCGTGTTCGTATTCCTCGAGGATGACGATGCCGGAGCCTTCGCCAATGACGAAACCGCCACGACGTTTGTCGAACGGCAGCGAGGCCTCGGCGGGGTTGGTGGCAAGCGACAATGCTTTGCTGTTGGCAAATCCCGACACAGCTATGGGCACTATTGCCGACTCGGCACCACCGGCGATGATAGCGTCGGCGTAGCCATGTTTGATGTTGCGGAACGCCTCGCCTATGGAGTGTGTGGCGGTGGCGCAAGCCGTAACTATGGGCAGGCATGGGCCTTCGGCATGGTAGGCTATGGCTATGTTGCCCGCGGCGATGTTGGAAATCATCATCGGCACAAAGAGGGGCGACACGCGGCCCACGCCTTCGGTCATCATTTTTTCGTGCTCGGAGCAGAGGGTGTGGATGCCACCCACTCCGGAGCCTACAAAGACGCCCAAACGCTCGGGTTCCATCTCCAGTCCGCTATCGGCCATGGCCTGCGAAGCGGCGGCGAGGGCGAACTGCGAGTAACGGTCGGCACGACGCATCATGCCTTTGTCCACGTCGTAAGCTGAGGGGTCGAAATCGATAATCTCGGCGGCGACGCTCACTTTAAGACCTTCGGTGGATATATTCTGTATCGGACGGATGGCGCAGACACCTTTCTGCAGGTTGTCCCAAAAGGTGGCCACATCGTTTCCAAGCGGCGAAACCACGCCTAATCCTGTTATAACTACTCTTCTTTCCATTGATTTATTGTTTATTTGTTGAGTGTTTAGTTGTTTAATTGTTGGTTGGTCGTGTGTTTAGTTGTTTAATTGTTGGTTGGTCGCAGGTCCTTTGTCTATTGACCTTTGACAAAAAATTCCTCATTCCGAAATCCGAAATCACAAATCCGAAATGAAACCTACCATTCCAGCAGACAGGCTGCGGAGACGAAACCGGCTCCGAAGGCCGACATCACTATCTTGTCGCCGTCGTGGATACGTCCTTGGGCCAGCATCTCGTCGAGCAGTATGGGTATGCTTGCCGATGAGGTGTTGCCGTAGTATTCGATGTTAGTGGGGAATTTCTCCTCGGGCTCTTTGAGCAGCGAGCGTATGCCGTCAACGATACGTTTGTTGGCCTGATGGATAAGGTAATAATCGATGTCGGAGGGTGTAAGTCCCTGACGTGAAAGGAGTTTCATAATATCTTTCGACGATTCAGACACGGCTTGGCGGAAAAGCTCGCGGCCTTTCATCACCAGCGGCTGACCGTGTTCGTGCTCTTTCTCGAAAGGCGTACTCTCGAGCGGACGCTCGTAGTACAGCACGTCACGATTGGAGATCATCGTAAGCTGCACGTCCTTAAACGAATCGCCAGGACCTACAATCACGGCTCCCGCGCCGTCGGCAAAGAGGATGCTGCAGTCGCGTTCGTGCCAGTTGCAGTATTTCGACGGCTCCTCGGCGCAGAGTATCATGATATACCTTGCGTTGCCGGCCTTTATCATGCTGTCGGCCAGCATCATAGCATTGACAAAACCAGCGCAGGCCACGTTGATGTCGAGTCCAGCGCATTTGATGCCGATACGGTTCTGCATAATGCAGCTGATGCCCGGCGTTACATGGCGGTTGGCCACATTGGAGCAGATAAGGAAATCGATTTGTTCGGGGCTGAGTCCCGATGCCTCGATAGCTTTTTTGGCGGCTGTCTCGGCTATGTCGTAGAGACTTTCGGTGGAAAGCAATCGACGGGCTTTGATGCCAGTGCGTTCGGTAATCCACTCATCACTTGTATCTAAGAAGGTCGCTAATTGGTTGTTGGTAACCGACAATGTCGGTAATGCGCTTCCTGTTCCTATTATTTTCATAACGTTTAATAGTTAGTTTCGTTTTACAAATAGGTACAGTTGAGTAAACAAACTGTGCCAGTAATTTACAGTTTTTTTACTTCAATTGCGCAATGCAAAGGTACAACTAATTTCTGAAACCACCAAACTTTGCCAACACCCCATAAAATCAAAGCACTGATTTTTAATACTTTGACATTTTTTACTTAACAATAATTAACGAGTGCGGGGGTGAGAAACGCCTCGCCTTTTAGGCAAAAACAATTTGAAAAACGGCAGATTTTCGATGCGGAGGTGCGACACTCACGGTCATAGTTTGAAACGCAGGTCGATCCAGCCCCAAGTGAGGCTGTTGCCTTCGGCGGTACGTTTCAGACGTTCCATAGTTGCGGTGCCTTTCATATACGAGAATCCGACGGAAAGTCCCACCACCTTGCTGATGGCGTATGAAGCCTCGAATTCCAGCTCGTGGCCGAGGGTGTAGTCCATCTCGTCGAGTTTGGTGGCGGTGGCGAAATAGTGGTAGCCGAGGCTGCAGTCGAGTCCGGGCAACGGATGGAAAGCTGTGGTGGCGTAGAGGTTCTGCAGTCCGGGGGTAAAACCGCCGTAGAAGGCGCTGAGATAGAAGAAATCCATAGCTCCGTAGAACTTATGGTGCGAGCCCCAGATGGAGTTGAAGCCTTTCACCTCCTTGTGCTGCATCAGTCCGATAGCGCCGCTGGCAGGCACGGCGAAATCCTCGTCGCCGCTGAGGTAGTCGTAGCCGGCTATGAAATCGAACCATTTGAGAGGGCGCCATGTGGCTTTGGCGGCGGCCATCCAAGCATCGAGAGGCAGGCCGTGCTCCTCGTGTCCGCCCTGACGGTAGTAGGAGCCTTCGAGGGTGAGCCACGGCTTGTCGAACTTGGCATATCCGCCGTAGAGTTGTTGGTATTCGTTGTATTCGTCTACACCTTTGACACCCGACTGCATCCCCACGTTCATAAAGAGCAGCGAGAGCGAAGCCGGGAAATCAGCGGGCTGCAGGTGATACCACCCTATGAGCATTGTCTTATAACACTGTGCGCCGCCTTCGGAGTAGTAGCTGCCGCCGGTCTCCTCCACATCGTTGTCCTGATTGTAGGCGGCAATGAGGTGGAACTTGTGTGCGCCGTGCTCGAAACCGGTGCGCAGGGCGTCGTGCGACTGCGCGGCCATGGCCCAGTCGTTCATGCCTATGATACGCTCGTCGTCGTACGACAACGCCTGACGTCCCACCTGCACGAAAGCACCCCAGTTGTTGCTGAGTTTTCCCCAGCCCTCGAACACACGCAACGAGCCTTGCTGTCCCCAGATGGCCAGATGTTGCAGCGTAAGACTCAGGTCCCAGCGCAGTTTTTCGGAAGAGCCCGTGTAATCGACCAACAGACGTTCGCGACTGACGAGGAAACGCGGGTCGTAGTTCGACGAGTCCTTTATGCCGCCTTTACGAATCTCCCCGTGTCCGAGTACGTCAAGCTTTACGGACAATGGCGACGACTCCGGAAGCAGCTGGGCACGGACGTCGTTGAAGAAAAATGAGTGCAGGCCGAGAAAAAGGCAGGCACAGGCAAGGGTTGTCTTGAAAATGGGGTGCATGTTTTTGGGTGATTAGTGATTTGTGATTAGTGATTCGTTATGTGAAGGCGTGAAGATGTGAAGGTGTTTAATTGTTTAGTTGTTTAATTGTTGGTTGGTTGTTGGACATTTGACCTTTGACTTTTGACCTTTGACCTTTGACCTTTGACCGAAACAAAGTTACGATTTTTTTGCAAAACCACAAAACTTATCGGGATTACAACACTTAAAACACTAATTTTGAAAAACTTAACATTTTAGATTAACAACGATTTTCATGGTCTAGTGTTGGAAAACCGTTTGATTTTTTGGTCGTTTTTTAGGTAATTTTGGAGATTAGAAAAAATCGGTTCATAAGAGACCATTAGTTTTACCCATCGTCACACAATTTTTCCAAAACAAATACGTTGTTTAAATATTCACATTTTCATTTTTTTATACAAAATATTATGAAAAGTAAAATCATCACCATTCTCGCCATTGCAACAATAATGCTGACAGGTTGCGGAGCGAACCGTTCGATTGAGAAAAAGTTGGCCGACATGCCACATAAAGCAATGCTTCTTGATGAAGTTAAGGGGTTGGGTATTACTCTCGACACTTTGGAAGCCATCTACCCTACTGGATTGACAAGCCTCGGAGACAGCGTCCCCCCAGAGTATTCCATTGCGTGGCGGAGTTTCTTACAAGACATGGTTGGTGCAGTAAATAAAGCAGGAGTAACAAACAGCGAGACCTACCGACTTGGGGGACCCGTCTATATAGCACCTGACGGACCGATAGACCAGTACTTTTACCGTTGGCTCGGAGAAAAACAGCCCAACGATGAATGGAATTCTCAATTTCGGCAAGCATTAGAGAGTTTCCTCCGCACATATCGTTACAAATTCACCATGAAAAAACGTTTTGCCCAGTGCGGGAGTGTTACAATGCAAGCAAAAAAATAGAATGGTACTTTTCGAACGTTATGGACACTTCGTTACTTGATATTTTTGCCCGGCAGGGCGAGCTTGTGGCCAAGGATGTGAGTCCGTGGCAGACTTTCGCCGGCAAGGGGATGAAATTCCGCCTGCATTCGTACGACTGGGATGGCTGCGCCTGCGTGTCGCACCTCACAATGCGGGCGTTCTGCGGACTGATGAAGATGGAGTCGCTCATCTGCACGCCCTACAACAAAGAGCTGATGCGGGTTTTCCACGATGTGGAAATGGTGGAGGCTTTGGGCTCCGGAATGCCCCGCGTGCTTCAAAAATATGGTCGGGAATGCTTTGTTTTCATGCACAACTTTATCAGGATTGTCATTCCATTTGAAAAGGATGATAATGGCCTAGAAAATGTCACTGAAAATGTCCTAGAAAACAAAACACAACTATCTGAACGTCAAATAAAAATAATAGAACTACTGATAGCCACCGGAGAACACAATGTCGTAGAAAATGTCGTAGAAAATGTCGTAGAAAATTCTGCTACTCTATCAAAGATATTAGACGTATCTGAAAGGACAATCCAACGTGACCTTGCCCAATTACAGGAACTCGGACACATCCGCCATGTCGGTCCTGACAAGGGCGGCCGCTGGCAGGTGCTGAAAACTATTAACAACAAGAAATAATAACTGCCATGCATCTTAACCAAACATATAACCGCAACGGGAGACTTTCAACTATATTTCGTAACTTTGCAGATTGAAAAAAAAAGACGATACATTATTTCAAAACATGCAATAACATGAACAAACTAACACTCTTTTTCGCAACGATATCCATTGGCATCGCCTCCGCAAAGGCGCAATGCGACATGAGCATATTGTACGAAAACAAGTTGCAGGAAGTTGTTCACGCTAGCTTGCGCATGACGCTCCCCGACGGCGAAAATGTGTTATTGCTTGACGACACCGCAAAATACAAATACGCATCCTTCCATTTGGAACAAAAGGGAGAATACCGAATAATGGCATTTTTTTCGGGAAACGAATCAGGCAAAGACTCTCTGGAAAAAAGTTTCATACTGACAGGCGACGAATATTCGATAGAGACAAATCTTCAGTTAGAACTTAAGAAAAACGACTTTCCAAACAGCCGAAACGAAGAATCCTTTGTCGAGTGTTGGTTTACCTTCAAGCTATTTTCAAAGCCTTCACCCGATGTCCACATTCGATTCAAATATTATTCAAACGATGAAATCCCCGGACCTTTTTTCGAGGTCATTAACAATAGCAACGACACTCTTTACGGAGAATGGCTACCCGGATTTTTCTGGGGCACGGTTTCCTTTTGGGATGGCAGCGCATATTTCGGCAATTTAGGAGGACAAATCGATTTGAATTTCGAGGGACTATCGCCGTTATTGCCAAACGACACCACTCATGCTTGGGTTGGCAGTTTCGGCAGAAGCCTACGCCCAGGAAAATATAGGTTCAATGTGTATTATTCGACAGAAGACAAACGAATGCACTCTGTTGCTTTTGAGAGAGAAAACATGAAAATTCGTTGGTACACCAACGTCAGTAAATGGCATCTGCTCACAAATGAATTTGAAATCAAATAACCCCCTCACCCCATGACCCGCAAAGAGACAATAATCACCACCGTACTGCTGATACTCATTGGCACAGGAATGCATTTCGTGCACCACGCACCGTTTTTCAACCATTTTCTCGGCTACATCTTTCCCATAACGGAGAGCGTGATGGCGCACATGAAAATGGTGTTCTACCCCATGCTGCTGCTGGGCATCTACCTCGCCATCCGTCATGGCGACATACGCGAGCTCTGCGCCCCCGTGCTGGGCGGCATCGCCGTTATGCCGCTTATCGTGGCCGCTTTCTTCGCCTACTGGGTGTTTGTGCGCCACGAGATAATGGCCATCGACGTGGTGATATACATCGCCGCTATGGTGCTGGCGGTGCTTCTGGCAAAACGCTGGCGCGAAAAGGCGTGTGTGCGCCGCTGGTGGCCGCTGTGGCTGGTCGTGGCACTCTTCGGCATAGTGCTCACGGGATTCCTCACCTACCACGCCCCCGACTGGATTGTCTTCGCCGATATGGGACATGCATAAACGAAAAAAAAGATATAACCTTATAACAACCATTATGTTACGAAAAACACGCATAGCCCTTGCGGCAGTGATGATAACGCTGATAACGCTGCTTTTTCTGGGCGTTAGCTGGAAACTCAACCTGTGGATTGCCTGGGTGGCTAAAATACAGCTGCTGCCGGCCGTCCTCGCACTCAATTTCATCGTCATCGGATTACTTGTGGCCGTAACCCTCGTCTTTGGCAGGATTTACTGCAGCATCGTCTGTCCACTGGGCGTGATGCAGGACTTCTTTTCGTGGATTGGCGGCAAAATATGGAAAAACCGCTTTCACCGCACCAAAGAGCGCAAGTGGGTTCGTTACAGTCTGTTGGGAGTCTTTGTGGTGTGCCTGATAATCGGCTTTGCCCCCGTCACCACGCTTTTGGCGCCCTACAGCGCCTACGGACGTATTGTCAACAGTCTGTTCCGGCCGCTGTACGACATGCTTGTCAACGCCCTCGCCTCGATGGAGACGGACACCTACTATTTCTCCGAAGTGGAGATATGGATGCGTAGCGTTACCACCTTCGTGGTGGCGATAATCACGCTTATCATTTTGGCACTCATAGCCTTACGTCACGGACGCGCCTACTGCAACACCGTGTGTCCTGTGGGCACCGCCCTCAGTTTCCTGGCCCGTTTCTCGTTGCTGAAAGTACGTCTGGACAAAAGCAAATGCAAGGAGTGCGGCCTGTGCGAGAAGAACTGTAAGGCTTCGGCCATCGATTTCCGCACCGGCGACGTGGACTACAGCCGTTGCGTGGTTTGCGGCGACTGTCTGGACAAATGCAAGTTCGACGCACTGCACTATTCTTTGCCCAAAGCAAGAAAGTCCGAAACGGCCGTAAACGAGGTCTCTCCCACCCCCTCCGACGCCGGCCGACGCTCTTTCCTCGCCACGGCGGGGATGCTCACCGCCACGGCGGCCATGGCGCAAACGCAGATGAAAGTGGACGGCGGCTTGGCAGTTATCGAGGACAAGCAGTCGCCCGAACGCAAGACACGTATCACCCCGCCGGGTTCCATCTCGCACCGAAACATGAACCGCCACTGCACCGCCTGCCAGCTGTGCGTGTCGGCCTGTCCCAACGACGTGCTGCGTCCCGCCACGAGCCTCGGCAATTTCATGCAGCCCGAGATGTCGTTCGAGCGCGGCTACTGCCGTCCGGAGTGCAGCCGTTGCAGCGAGGTGTGTCCCACAGGAGCCATCCGTAAGATTACGCCTGCCGACAAGACCGCCATTCACGTAGGACATGCCGTGTGGATAGGCAAGAACTGTCTGCCCCTCACCGACGGCGTGAGCTGCGGCAACTGCGCCCGCCACTGTCCCACGGGAGCCATACAGATGATAGAATACGAAGGAGTGCAGGTGCCCGCCGTTGACGCCAACAAATGCATAGGCTGCGGAGCCTGCGAGAACCTCTGCCCCGCACGACCCTTCAGCGCCATCTACGTGGAAGGGAATGAACAACACGTAATCAATTAGGAGTTAGGAGTTATTTGTCAAAGGTCAAAGGTCAAAAGTCAAATGACCAACCAACAATCAAACAAATCAACAACTCAACAATAAAACAATCAAACATCTTCACTAATCACAGTTCACTGTTCACAGATCACTAATTAACAATGAAAAGAAGAGATTTTTTAAAGGCTTTGGGCGGCGCTGCGGTGGCTTCATCGGCACTGATGGCGGCCTGCAAAAACGATAACAACACCACCACTGTTTCGAGCGAAAGCATCACCGACGGAAACGGCACTATGACCTACCGCACCAATCCCAACACCGGCGACCGCGTGTCGCTGCTGGGCTACGGCATGATGCGTCTGCCCGTGGAGGCCGGCGGCTCGGCACGCGAAAACCCCGACTCCCCCATCGACCAAGATATGGTGAACCAACAGGTGGACTACGCCCTCGAACACGGAGTCAACTATTTCGACACATCGCCGGCGTACTGCAAAGGACTGTCGGAACACAGCACGGGCATCGCCCTTGCACGGCATCCGCGCAAGTCGTACTACCTCGCCACCAAGCTGTCGAACTTCAGTCCCGAGACATGGAGCCGCGCGGCTTCGCAACAGATGTTCGAAAACTCGCTGAAAGAGCTGCAGACCGACTATGTGGACTACCTGCTTCTGCACTCCATAGGCGGTTTCTCCGACGAGCTGGACTCCCTGCAGACTTTCAACGGACGTTATATGGACAACGGCATCCTCGACTGGCTGGTGGAGCAGAAAATGAAAGGCCGCATCCGCAACCTCGGTTTCTCGTACCACGGCGACATCAAGATTTTCGACATGCTCCTGCAATGGCACGACGAAGGCCGTTACCACTGGGATTTCGTGCAGATAGAGCTCAACTACCTCGACTGGGATTTCGCCGACGAGATTAACCCGCGCAACACCGACGCCTCGTACCTCTACAACGAGCTGCAACGTCGCGGCATCCCCGCCGTCATTATGGAGCCGCTCTTGGGCGGACGGCTGGCCAACCTGCCCGAATACATCGTGAAACAGATGCTTCAACGCGAGCCGGAGTCGCCCGTGGCACGATGGGCTTTCCGCTATGCAGGCACCCCCGAAGGCGTGCTGTGCGTGCTCAGCGGCATGACCTACATGGAACACCTCAAGGAGAACATCGCCACCTACTCGCCACTGCGGCCCATCACCGAGGAGGAGAACACTTTCCTGATGGAGATAGCACGACAAGTGTACGACCTTAAAAACGTGCCCTGCACCGCCTGCAACTACTGCATGCCGTGTCCTTACGGGATAAACATCCCCGCCATTTTCTCGCACTACAACAAATGCATAGCCGAAGGCAATATGCCCCACCCCGACGACCGCGACGAGAACTACGCCCGCCAGCGACGCGCTTTCCTTGTGGGCTACGACCGCAGCGTACCAAAACTGCGACAGGCCAGCCACTGTATAGGCTGCGGCAAATGTGCCTCGCACTGCCCGCAGAATATCGACATACCGGCCGAAATGCAACGCATCGACCAATATGTGGAGAGTTTGAAAATGAATATTTAGTGGTAAGTTGGCAGTAGTCAGCAGGGGCGAAACATTTTTCGCCCGTACTGGTCAGCAATTTGTAATTTGTTATGAATAATTAGCAACAACTAACTTCCGCATTCCGAATTCCGAATTCCGGATTAAACCTACCCCGCCACGTAGAACTCCACCTGTCTGATTTTCCGCGTTTTGGATTCTTTTACGGCAAGTCCGTACTGCTTGCGCAATGCCTTGATTACATCCTCTTTGGTGGGCTTGATGTCCAACGACGCTGTCGGGTCGTAAACCATCCTCAAAAGCGACAGACTTTTATTTTTATAAATATCCAACTCCCAATAGTACCCTACAGGGGTTTCGGGGTCGGTGCTAGGGGCCACCACCAAAGGCAATGAGTAAGAGCTACTTACCCAATCGAGAAAATCTTCCAAAGGAAAATAAGATCCTGTAGTGTCTTGTTTTAACAATTCCAATGAAAGTGACTCTCCCTCTTCAGATTCATACTCAGACAATTGGGATTTGTACAAAGCCATATCGGCAATGGAGACCTCCAAGGCCGGAACCATAGTTGTGTCGGATTTCAAACGGCCGCTTTTGATAAGAGCATTAACTATGTCGTCGCAATCCACACTGTCCCCATTTATCTTAATATCAAGCACATATCTCGTCCAAAGGTAGGTATTGTCGGGATAGAAAATCCGCAGTTCGCCGTTGGAAGGTTTTGTATCTGTATGTATGAAACAATAATTATCGATTTCGTTCACCATCTCAGGAAGTTCTCCATAAAAAGTAACGGAGGTCGAATCCACAATCCAATGGGGATACATCTCTTCGAACTCGTCCATCTTCATATTGCGCAGCTCGCCTTCGAAATTGTCGCCAGAAATAGCCTCGGTGCCCATAAAGAAAAGCGGCAGAAGCAAGGCAAGGGAGTTGTTAAGCACATGAATAAGAACACCATAGATAAAACGGTAGTTTATCACCACATAGCACATCACCAGCGCCATGCCGAAAATCTGCAAAATGCCAATCACCGAAGCTAACGAAAATGTGGAGTAGCCGGAGAGGTGCATGGCGGCAAAAAGCACCGAGGTGGTGATAATGGACACCTGACGTTTGCGGTGCTGGTCGCGGATAACGAAAAACAGCACTATGCACAGGGCGGCAAAGGCTATAAACCAGACATTTAGCGTCAGCAAAACAAAGTTGGCCATCGCAGCCGCACAAACTATGTAGGCGTAGAGTTTGCCTTTGCCCCAAAAACGGAACGCAAATTCCTCCATAACGGGCTGTAACACACACAGCCATAGGAAAATCACCACCATAGTCGCCGTTGGAGCGTAGGGCACAAGCCTGTCGATAAGATTTTTCATCAGACCCATCAGCTCGTCCTGCCCGCTATTGGGGGAGTCGGAAGTGCCGAGCAACAAAGTGGCCGCCATTAATCCGAACCATAATGCCAGACCCGTGAACAAAGCCCAGCGGAATTCGCGTTTTTTACCTTTTATGCACATAAGTATTTCGTTTTTAATTATTTCAGTAAATTTATATTTATAGCTTTATTGCCTTTTCGCCTTTGGCGAAAGAATTGCGTAGCATTCGTGAACACCTTTTAAATAATTACATCCTTGTGAACAAATCTTTTAAATCTTGTAAATTGTATCCGCTTACAGCGGATAATTGTATAGATTCCCAAGATTTCAGCCGCTTGCGGCTAGGAGCATTTCAACTTTTGCAGATTCGTGTTCAAAAAATTTTTTTTCGTGTTTTTAGATGTTTATGACTTTTTCAGTAGCTCGCGGGCGGAGGCCAGCACCTCGCTGTCGAAGTCGAGTATCTCGGCAATACGCAGAGCCTCCTGCGGCACATCGCCGGCCACATCCTCCACCAGCGAGTAATCGATATAGTTGTTGATGTTTTTCGGCGTGATACGCACATCCTTGTCCAAATCCTGTCGCAAGCCCTTAACCCTCAGTCGCTTGCAGTCGCTTTGCAGACCGCTGTAGTGGGTTGTGACAAGTGTGAAGGAGTCCTGCGCGTTGAGGTGCTGCACAATGGCATCCACGATGGCCATGCCCTCCACGGGATTGGTGGTACGGGCGGGCTCGTCGATAAGCACCAGCAGTCGCCCCGATTTGGCACGTTTCAGTATCTCGTTGATTTTCAACATCTCCGAAGCAAACGACGAAAGTCCGTTCATTTCGTCCTGCTCGTCGCCGAGACAGAGCATCACATCTTGCACGGGTGCCACAAACGCCTGACGTACAGGCACATAAAAACCAAACTGCGCCATCAGCAGGGCAATCCCCACCGATTTCAGAAGGACGGTCTTTCCCGCCATATTGGCGCCGGTTATAACGCAAACGCCCTTGCCGAAAGCGATATCTACAGGCTGACAGCGGCTTTCCTTGGCGGAGAGTATGTCATCGAGACGCAAGTTCAAAAGTCCCTCGAAACGCATATCGCTGGATATCTGCGGTTTGCAGAGGTGGTAACGCAGTGCCAGCTTGCTTTTGGCCAAAAGCAGGTCCAAACGGCCGATATTGTGCATTGCTTCAAGCATAATCCCCGCATAACCAGAGAGTTGCGACGAAAGTTTACGTCTCACCTCATCCTCGATGGCGGCATTTTGTTGCCATAGCTCGGCAATGCACTGTTCCTCAGCAGGTTGCAGCTCAGCTTTGGACTGCAGAGCACGTAGCTCTTTACGGATGGACGGAAGTTGAGGGTGGTAGCTGTCGTAGATATAGAAATGGGGCACGCCGCTGCGGTCGGGGTCGAGCAGAGCCACCACCTCCGACAAGTCGGGCAGCGGGGCGAGTTGTTCCACACCCAACGCAGCTACCTGCTTGGCAATCTGATTGTTGAGCATGGCGAAGTTCTTGATTTCGAAGAGCTGCACATCGTCCAAAGTTACGGAGCGTTGGCAGTTGATGAAAGTGGTGGTGATGTCGCGCACCTGCATCAGTGCGTGGCCGAGGTCGGTAAGAGTCTGGTTTCCAGCGGTGTTTTCCGAACGTTTCGGCATTTCGTCGCAGCAACAACCATCGGCAATCGGCTGGTTGTCAGCATTTTCGCCAATAGCGTTCAGCATCAGCTCCAGCTCGTCCCACTGGCGTTGCAGAGCCTCGTGGTCGGAGCAGAACTCGGCGGAGAGCAGCTGCTGCCGCGACACGCCGGAGAGCAGCTCCAGCTGTTCCACCACATAGCGGAAACCCGGGTTTTGGTTTATATAGTCCTTCAAAATCATATCGTTACAAGATTTTATTGCTTTTTTACGTCGTAAACTGTAAAAAAAAACAACATAAAACTATGGAACTAATGAAAATCTATTATAAAGAATTTGCATTATAATATAGTTTACTAAAAACATATTAAAAATATAAATCCCTGTTTAGAATTCCGTCGGCAATACCTTTCTTTATTATGTTTTGGATAAACTCCTCCTCTGTAAGATATTCACTCACAGAGGCTCCACCAAGCATTAGATTGATACCGTCTATCGAAGTGCTGTAGATTTTGTCAAAAACCAAATTCCATGTTTTATTATTATCCCAAGTTAACTTAAAAGTACAGAAATCTATCGGAAGCTTTTTGTTTGATCTTGTAAGCAGTGAACAATCCGTAGCGGTTTTCAAATAATCTATTGCAACATCTTGAACTACAAACACTATTTTCCTTTTCCAACTTTTTAAAATCTTTCCTTTTTTATATGCCTGTTGCATCATAGTTTTTGAGAACTCATTAGCCCAATTGATGCCGTAATCGTATGTTTCAGACTTGAACTTTCCCGTACTTATGATTTCTTGAACCGCCGGATAGGGAGAACCTGTAGTTCCAGCGGCTTGTAACTCGACACAAAGGAAATCTTTTATGTCGCCATTTTCCCCAACCTCCACGGCAACATAGTCGACACTTCCACCAACACCGATATTCACTTCAGGAATCCATTTCACGTTTTTCCAATTGGACAGATATTTTTGCCTTACGGCCTCAAAGACAGTGTCTTCCTTAAACCTTTGCGGACAAATGATAACAGGTTTCAACGTCTTGTCGCCACCTACAGTTGCACCTAAACTGCATATTCCGACCTTGATGGTCGGCTCGCTTTTTCTTGGCTTGACACATGTCGATTTGATATACCTACAATACTGTTGTTTAATGGCGAGTTTGAATGCCTTGTCATTCAGATTGGTATCGCAATCATATCCAAACACTTCTGTCGGCCTTTTCTTTATCTGTTTCATTTTTAGAATAATGTATTTGCGAATTGTTTTACCCTATTGTTTGCAATCTTGTTGTATTCTTCACTCAAGTCAATACCAATACCTTTTCTTCCTAATCTCAATGCGGCTGAAACAGTACTACCAGTTCCGCTGAAAGGATCAAGAACAATGCCGTTTTCAGGACATGTAGCTAATATGGGAATCCGAAGTAGTTCTTCTGGAAACACAGCACAATGACTGTCTTTCCGCCAAGTATCTTCTGGGACAATATTCCAAATGTCTCCTGGCAAGAACCCCGACGCCCCCATTTTCATAATATAGAAACCTTTGTCTCTTAATTCTTTGGCCCTTCCACTTATTTCAGTGTCTTCACTATGCCAAGCTCGCTGAATTCCACGAATAGTCATTCTAAAATCATTGATTTCTCCCTGCTGTATCTTCATAAGCGTATCGTCCAATGCTTTTATCGCATTTTCTTTCTCCTGTTCGGTTAATTCGGTGCTTTCAACTATCATCTTTCGATACTTCTTTCCACTAACTCCTGTTGCTGAAATCATCTGACCATTCACCTTTTTAGGCTTTAATGTCGGTAAAACTTTTATCTCATCCGCATTGTAAAAATATTTCTTTGATTTCACAAAATGGAAAATATGCTCATACATATCACGAAGCCGGTCTTTGCAACTCTGAGTTCCTTTCATCTGATTCCAAATCACGTCATTTCGCAATATCCAACCATTATCCATTAACGACAATGCCACGCGCCAAGGCATGCCCATCAAAGCTTTATTGTTGTATTTGTCACCCAAATTAAGCCACAGAGATCCATCATCTGTCAAAATGCGTTTTGCTTCCATGAAAATGTCGGTGAGAACTTTAATATAATCTCTATAATCCATTTCATTTCCAACTTCCTTTTCGTTTTCAGCATTGTCATATTTCCTCATTGCCCAATATGGGGGTGAGGTTATTATGCAGTTGATGGATTTATCTCCCATCCTCTTCATCTCCGTTAAACAGTCCCCTGTAATAAATTCGTATTTCTGTTCAGTTTCAAGCATAATAATTCATATTTTTTAAGTTCAAGTCAATACAATTAACCACACATAAAACATTACCTTTCCAAAAATATACAAAGAATTTGCATTATTAAGTTTTGCAAAAATACCTTTTTTCCATTTTACTTACAATTCAAAGAGACATCTTTTTATCAACAACTCAACCTAAATATCTCATTTTTATTGCTTTTTTACGTCGTAAACTGGTATGTGCAGCCTGTCTTCGAGGGCGTGGCAGATGTCGTCGGAGTGGAGCCTGTAGCCCTGCGGCGAGGTGGGGTTCACCGTAACGGCAATAAGCGATGAGCGTTGCAGCACCTCCACCCTGCCCCCTCGCTTGCAAAAAGCGCGGTAGGTTTCTGGCGTTACGAATATTTTGGTAAAGTCTTTCACCACCAGTGCCACGTCGGTCTTGCCCTGCGTCATCAAGTATTTGAGAAACACATCGTTGAGCACTCCCGCCACGAAAATGCGGCCGCAGTCGCGCAGGAAACTGCCATCTACACCTGCAATCATCAGAGCCGAGGAGAGTCCGAGGTCATGCGGTTCGCCGACGGTGTCGGAATACCAAACGCCCGTCTCCTTGTCGGCGAACAGGGCTTTAGCCTCCGCATCGGTTTCGGGCAGACTTATAAGGTCGAACACGAAAGCCGTTTTCTGCACAAGCTGCTGGATGTTAGGCGAAACCGCCGCTCCTGTGGCCAGTATCATCGCCTCGGTGACGGTAGGCGAGGCCAGACTCATACGCGAAAGCGCCCCGTCGACGATGGTGAGGTCGGTGGTGGGCGCGAGGTGGGCTATCTGCCTGCGCAGCTTGTCGGTGGTGGCGGCGCCGGAGAGCAGTATCTTGCCCTGACACAGCACCTTGGCGGTAACGAGGCGTCCGAGCGAGGTACGGTAGGTGTCTATCTCCTCGATCTCCGAAAGTAGCTGACGCACAAGGTAATGCTTTTCGGAAGTGATGAACAGCATCCCTTCGTAGAGGATGATTTCGGGCTTGGCGCTGCCGTACACTTGGTCGGTGCGCTCCCCGTCGATGCCGATGGAGGTGACGGCCACGCTGGCCCCCTCTTGGTGCAGACGATGCAGTATATAGTTGAGACACACGGTCTTGCCGGTGTTCTTCTCCATCCCCACGATGGACAGGCTGCGGTGTTTCAGTATCTCGTTTACAAAAGGCATAACATAATTTAACGGCAAAAGTCGCGATTTGTTGTGTGAAGAAACAGAAAGTTAAAAAAAGGCCGTGCCGTTGGGTCGAAAAACCCAGTTGGCACGGCCATCCCCCTTAAGTAAGGGAGTTATGTCAGAAATCCAGAAGTTTAGTGACTTCGGCAGGATTGAGAGCCCAATCGTAGGTGTATGCCTCGTCGGCTTGGTCGGCAGTTTCTACATGTGTGAGTTTCTGAGCCTTAGCCTTGATGTCGAGCAGCTGGCCGATGGATAGTTTCGCTTCCAAGCGATGCAGCAACGCCTCCACGGCATCGGTGTCGAGGTCGCGCAAAGTCTGACCAGTGAACGGCATCTCAAGCCATACAATTTCTCGTTTGGCCACATCCAGCACTCCGAAAACCAGACCTTTGGAGAGGTTGCCCTCGCTCACACGCACAATATGCTGCACACACGACGGGTCGTAGGCCACACCTGTTTTATTCGAAATCTTCATCGGGTTGGCGGAGTTCATCCATCCCACCATGAGGTTTGGCGAGAGAGCGCCGCAGGAATAGGCATTGCAGGTGAAGGTTACAAACTTGGCCCCGGCCTTTTCCAGTTTTGGCAGCGAAAGCTCGATATATTCGGCTGTTCCCACCATTTCGGGGACATACTGGAAATCGCCCGAATGCTTTGCCCCCACACATTTAAGGTTGTAATATGCACATTCCTCAACTTTGCCGTCGCGAAACGATATATGGCAACTCAAATCCATATCGAGCCACTGGGCATGAAGTCCGGCACCCCACTGCAGGAACAGACGCACGGAATCACCTTCCACGGGGAAACGGGTACCCATCAGCGCGCAAGAGGTGTCCTGAATGGTGGTGGTGCGGTCGCCCACACTTACGGGGATATTGTACAGCATGGGGTCTATGAAGATACTCTTTGCCTCGGTTGGCTGAGCTGCGAAACGCCTAGCCATAAAGTTTTTGTAAAGGTCGTTCACGGCGGCGGCCATAGATTTTAGTTCGTCCTCGCTGTAGAGCGCCATCAATGGATTTTTTGCTATCACAACCTTGCTACCCGTAATGGGACTTGCTATGCGCTCCGACTTGGGGTCGAAATAGATGTCGGCGGCGTTGCCGAGCGACATCAGCAGACGCGCAGGCATCTCGTCGGCGACCTCGCTGAAAGCGTTCAGTACCTTTTTGCTGCCGAAACGCAACATTGTGGAAAAGAGGCTGCGTGCGAAAAGTCCCGGTCGTTCCTTGAGCAAATCCAGAGTAACAGTGGGTTTGTTGGCCATACGCGCCTTGTCAACCCTTCCCTGCCAAGTGGTGTATTCCTGTTTATAGAAAACGTCGAGGAGTTCGGCAAGCCGCTCGAAGCCCTGTTTGCGGGAGTATTCGCCCAGTCGCAGAGCGTGAATCATACGCACCCACATACCGCGTTTGGGGTTCATCATCTCAGCCGCCTGTTCCGCTGTTACGGGCAATGCGTTGAGCCAGCGGGCCACACGCGCGCAGGCTTTGCGGTTGTATTTCAGACGAAGACGCTTTTTCGTTTCCGCTGCCGCATTGGCACCACGATGCAAAGGAGGCCAGATATGGCTGTAAAGCTTACGGGCGTGAGCCACAAGAGTCTTTGGCTCAATAATTTGGGCATAGCCGGTTTTCTCGAACCAAAGGTAACGAAGCACGTCGGTGGGAGTTTTCATAAAACGCATTGTTTCCTCGTCCCTGCCCTGCTCCACAAGCATCTTCACTACGAGCATAGCCGTCTCTTTCATTGTAATTTTGACATCTTCGGGCAAGGGAAACTCCTGCATTAAAATCGATAGTGAATCCCTCTGTGTGCCGTCGAGCGGAGTGGACGATGTGAGCAACGAATTGAACACACGCCGCATATCTTCCAAGGTAAACAGACGCAGTTCTTTAAGTTTGCTGCCCTGTCCGGTATAAACGTAGTCGGCTGTGCGGAAAGGTGTTCCGCAGAAAGGACAGCCGTTGTAGCGTTCCAACGGAAATGTGCCTTCGGGAATGAAATGTCCGCAAGGAAGCGTTTCTCCCTTTATTTTTTTCCTTTTCTTTGCAGGGATAAGATTGAAAAACAGAGTAACAAAATGGTCGAATTCCGACTCGCCGGTAGGCACATCCCACCCTTTGACGAGCGACGCCCAGTTGAGTTTCACGCCCATCACTTCATTGATGCAATCGGTTATTTCGGCCAAACGGTCGGCAGGCACGGCGTTTAGTGCGTGCAGAAGCTCCTCGCTCGGCACGAAGCCGTTCTCCTTGAGACGGGCTGTAAAAGCCATAACCGGTGCTGTGGTACAGGAAGTCAGGTCTATCTCCTCGCGATTGATGTCGAGGAACACGGCGCGGTAGCGCAGGGCCACCTTGGTAAGATTCTTTTTGTTCATCGTTTTTTTATTTAAAAAGGTAATTGGACGGCAGTATCATGGTGGCTTTAACCTTCGCTGAAGTATGCCGTCCTTGGACCTTGTTTATAACTACAAGGCAATCGGGGAGCTTTAGTACTCGAAAACCGTAGAAGTAAGCCCCCCTTGGGCCTTGTTATTTCTGAAGAAAGGAAGATGGAAATTCGCGAATCTGTTGGATGCCAAGCAGGGGTAATCCCCCCGCCAGCCTGTTACTGATGAGAAGTAAGACAGGGTTGGTCCATCTTCCGTTTCGTTATTTTTCGGTTTGTCAATGATCTGAAAAATTTGTCTTCCGAATCGACGATGCAAAGTTACAAACTGGGTGCGCAACCTATTTGCGCAGCAAAAAAATATTTTCCCAGAAAACCGAGATTAATCACGCAAACAACTAAACATCAATGATTTATATAAATAAAAAATTTTAAAAAAAATGCATTTTTTTCTTCCATGCATGATTTTTCTTTGATTTTTCGGGCAAAAAAGTGACAATTTTGACACGATTTTGATACAAAAAAACATCAAAATTGGCAACTCCGAACTAAAATTTCCAACTACAGATTTCCGAATTCCGAGGTACGAGGTACGAATTAGAAAAAAAATCGTATATTTGCAGATTGAACGTTTTTTCCATCTTTTCGGAAAAGGCATAATATAAATTTGAAATACAGACAATTATGACCCTCAAAGAATTTCAAGACGAACTGCGGCAGGGCATTCCCTCCGAGCTGCCCCAGCCACAACCCTACGACACAACCGTGAACCACGCTCCCAAGCGCAAGGACATACTCACCCCGGCCGAAAAAAAGCTGGCCATCCGCAACGCCCTGCGCTATTTCGAACCCCGCCACCACGCAGTGCTGGCCAAGGAGTTCGCCGAAGAGCTGAAGAAATACGGACGCATATACATGTACCGTCTGCGTCCCACCTACCCCATGTACGCCCGTCCCATCGACGAATATCCCGCCCGCTGCCGACAGGCCGCAGCAATAATGCTGATGATACAGAACAACCTCGACCCCGCCGTGGCTCAGCACCCGCACGAGCTTATCACATCCGGCGGCAACGGAGCCGTGTTCCAGAACTGGGCACAGTACCGTCT
>JAEEGK010004799.1_pt1 | contig 32951 bp, 16 predicted proteins | sample 8958771 | NCBI WGS metagenome assembly JAEEGK01 (sample SAMN16246547, study PRJNA631951) | gut metagenome | biome: gut microbiome; feature: rumen; material: SC-attached | host: Bos | place: Iran: Karaj | collected 2018-10 | reverse complement strand
ATCCCCAATCCCCAATTTTATCATTTCTTGGAAAATATTTTAAAAAATATAAGCAAAACCACCTAAATTAAATTATATTTTAAATTATCATAATTAATTATTTTTATTTTGAAAATTTTTGATTAGTGGCTTCTAAATTAGCATTTAAATTATGTTCAGGAATTCTTCAATTTTATCTACTTTCTAAAGTACTGTTATGACTTACTTATTCATAATTTTGATTATAAGGATTAAAAATTATAATTTTTTTAAAAATTTATCTATATTGTTATCTGATTCAGGAGGATAAATATTATTAATTTTTTGAATCTATAAATGGTTTATATTTTTACCTATATTCCAGGATGACTAGAACTACTTCTTCTCTATGATTTAATATATTGTGTTGAGCTATTTTTTAAAATCATTTAATTCTTCTATTGTTATTTCTTAATATTATTTAATGTCTAATTATATCAAATATCAAATATTTTTATAATCATTTATTAAAGATTCAAATCAATTATTGACCAAAATCTTCTCTTTTTTGGTTTGTTGGATATTCTGATGGTAATTTTTTTACAAAATTGTACAAATTACTTTTTATTTTTTTATCGTTTTAATTATTATAAAATAATATTTAATTAAAATTCAAATATTTAAAATGAAAAGAAATTTTTCAGGAACACGAACAGGAAGGTAAAATAAATACATATTATATATTTAAATATATAAACAAAATTTATATCATATATTTAAATATATATATATTATTTAATTAGTTTTCCGAGAACAATTTATTATACTCCCTCAACTTTTGGTCATAATTTTAATTTTAAAGTTCCCTGTGAAGAATTAAAAGGAAGATCATCAAAGCATATTCCAATAAAACCTTCAAATGAATATTCAAATTTTAGGAAAAAAAAATTAAAAGTTTTACCTGATTCAAAAAGAACTTTACGTCCTGAATTATCTCCAGATTATATTTATAATAAAAAAAAATCATTTATATTAAATAATTATAATACTCCTCTTAGAAGGAATTCCTCAAAGAAAACTTTTTCACAAAAAAATAAATCTAATATTGAATTTAATGATTTTTCTACTTTTATTGAACCAATTAAAAGAAATGATTTTCTTAAAATTCAATATGATCATAATTCAGAAATAATAAATTTGCCAGGACCAATTAAAAGAGAAAATAAAGATATTAAAGATGATATTTTTACATTATATAATAAAAGAAAAGGAACTGCTTATGGAATAAAAAATCAACAATTATATCAATCAAGAGTTAATTGTTTAAATGGAAACGGAAATGATTTTAAAATACCAAATATGAAAAAGAGTCAATTAAATATTAATACAAATTCTTTAAATAATAATTTTAATAATATTAATCATGAAAAAAATTTGACTTTTATCACTAATTTTTCTCAGAAAGATATGAATAATATTTCTGGAAATTATAAAAAACAGTTTAATAAAAGTCGAAATGAAATTTTTAATATTCTTCATCAAGAACCTTTAAAAACCAAATATAAGTATAGTTATAAAAATATGAGTCAATTTACTTTATCATAAATAAATATAGATAGTATAATAATTTTTAATATTTTTTTAAAATCAATTAATTTAAGAACTTTCAATTCTATTATTGTCACTTTTGTTTTTAATTTAAAAATTTTAAATAGATTGTTAAAAGTTTAATATTCAATATGTTTTTAAAATTGTTTATTTAGATATGGAAATAATCTAAAAGAACATATTAATTCCATAATTTTTCAAAATTTCAATTTATATTTATTAAATAAATATTAAAATATTTTATTCTATTCTAATTTCAATTTTTATTGATGAATTTATTTGATATATAAAAATATTAAAGAAAATAACAATTTATAAAATAATTTATAAAAAATCAATCATTAATACTATCAAATACCTTAAATCAAATACTTAAAGTAAAATAGATTTTTTTCTTATTAAAAAAACAATTTTATTCATTTTCAATCTTAATATTAAAAAATTGGTCTCCAATTTTAATAACATAATTAGATAATGATGAACTTAATTCAAATTTATTTCCATTTAAAATAAACCAAGTTCCATGTGTACTAAATTTTCCTTTTCCATTTCCATCACAAATTCTCCATTTATTATTAAATTTATTGAAAAAAAAAGTAGAATGAATTCTTGATAAGTGTGAATTTTTTAAAGTAATTGTACAATTGTCTCTTCCAATAGAAATATTAGGGTTCTCTAAATAATTAAATTTATATTCAATATATTTATTATGATGAAATTCTTTTTTATTATCTTCAAAAACTTTAATATTTAGATTATTATCAGAATCAACATTAAAAGAAATTAAATTATGTCCTAAAAGTAAATATTTATTATTTTCATCAGAATTTAAATAATAATCACTATAAATTCTAATATACATTAAAAATTTATTTTCTTTAATTTGACTATGTAAATTTTGAATATAATAATGAGCTTTTTTTCTATCATAATAAATAACAAATAATTTTACTAAATTTATTTTCTTTTCTAAATTTATTATTATATCATTTACAATTTCATCTTTTTCATATTTATCTAATCCAAAAAAAGTCATTCCATCCCTTTTTTGTCTAAAACCTTCAGCACAACCAGAAGCATCAATATGTATAATTTTCCCGTTAAAAATATTTGATTGATTTATTTCAGATAAAATTAATTTTGGAGCTAATTCAATTTCTTCATCTAAAACTATATTATCAAAATCTATATTTATTTCTTTTTTCTTTTTCTTTTTATTTTGTATTTTATTATATGTACTTTTAGATTGTTTACTTATTTTTCTTGTAAAAGAATTTTCATCTGATGAAAAAATTTGTGTAAAATTTTTTATTGAAGAAGAGCTTTGAGATGAAATACTATTATCTAATGATATTTGACTTATACTTTTATTATTATCATTTGAAATATTTTTAAATAAATTATAATTCAATATTATATTATTATTGTTATCTCTTTCAGAACTACTATTTTTAGAAGAAGAAAAATTATCATTATTTGAATTTTCTTCTTCGTTTATTTTTTCTTTTGTAAATATTATATTATTGTTATTATTGTTATTGACATTCTCATTATTATTATTTTCGTTTTCATTATCATTCTTATTTTGTAATTTATCAGTTCTACTTGATGATGCCGATAAAACAAAAGAATATTTTTTGTTCGAGTCAACATTTGAATTATTTTTTGTGTTTGTATTTGTGTTTGAATTTTTTGATTTAGAACAATTTTGATTCTGAATTTTGAAACTTTCACTTTCTTCTTTTTTATCTTCTGTAAAAAATTCAGTTTCATTTTCTTTTTTTTTCCCACAACAGAAAATATTTGAAAAAGCAGATGTCATTATTTTGATTATTTATTTTATAATATTATTGAAAATGTAAAAAAATTCTTTACAAAATTTTATATAATTTACATTTAGATATATATATAATTAAAAAACTTTAAATCCTCAAAAAACATAAAATAAAAAAATTAACATAACCCAAAAAAAACATAATAAAATATAAAGAAAATCAAAATAAAATATAAAATAAAAATAAAATTAAATTAAAATAAAATTAAATTAAATTAAGATATAATAATAAATGGAACAAATTGAAAGAACAGCAGAAAATATGAAAAATGATATAAAAGAAACAACAAATGATATAGGTCCATCAATAAAAAATAATATAGAAAATATACAAAATAATACATTTTCAAATTTTTCATTGGATAATTTTTTTTTTTTTTTCACTCGAAACGCAGAAGAAGCAGAAGTTATACAAGATAGAGAATTTCAAAAATTTTTAGTTCAAACAATAGCATTTTTTTCGTTATTATGTTCAATTACATATTTTATATCTTCTTTAAATGTAAAAGAATTTTTTTATAAAGGTTTATATTATATAACCGCTTGTGTTCTTTTTTTAATAATTGCTTTTTATTCTTTTTATTCTACTATTAATCATAATTCTAATTATACTAAAATTGCTTATCTTTTATCTGCTTTAATTTGGTGTTATTCCTTTATTTTTTGGTTTTTTGACGCTTTAATTCATTTATTTCACTTTTTAAATTTTTTTGGAGATGAATTTTTATATTTTAAAGAAGTTTCTAGAGATATTGGAGAAGGATGTGCTTTATTGGTTTTTTATTGTTGTGTTGATCTTCTTTATTGTTATATGATAGATTTGAGAACTGGAAGAGCTGTTTAAATTATGACTTTTTAAGTATCCTTAATTTTAAAATATTGATTTAGATATATTTTGGATTTTTATTAAAATTTGAATTTATATTTTTATTTTTTTTGACTAATCTTTTTTTTATATATTAATAATTAAATATTTAATGATATTCATTCTTTGATTAAACAGGAAAATAGAAATTTTTGAATTTTTTCGTTTAAATTTATGTAAATCGAATAAAATAATAAATTTAGTAAAACATTTTGTAATATATTCTGATCTAAACACTTAATATTTAGATTATTGTCGAATTGATTAAACAAATTATTACATATATTAAATAATTTTATTGGAGAATATATTTCACTTGTTAACGCAGATGATAACTGTTTCTTTAAAGGAGTTACTTTTAAACTAACTTTATCTAAATAAATAGAATCATCATAACTATTATTATTTATAAAATCAATTAAAATTGAATTATCTAATTTTTTGCCTATTCTTGATTGAATAAAGCAAGAAAATAATTCATTAATGGGGAAATCATTAAAACTATTATTATCAATATTTGTCTTTGAATAAATAATTTCTTGATTATTATTATCAATTTGAAATTCTTTTATTTTGTTTATTAAAAGTTTTAAATCTCCAATAACTAATATATTCAATTCGTCTAAAATATTTACTAAATTAATTATATTTTTTGTTTGACTAATATAAAATGGATTTTTTATACAAAATTTATAAAATAAATAATAAATTTTAAAAATATATTTTCGTGGATTATATGTTAGGAATGATAATAATTGAGTAATAATATCAATATAATTAAAAAAATTAATTTCTTCAAAATAAATACAAAATATTAAAATTATTGAAGTTTGAATTAAATATTCGAAATTTAAATAATTTTTTTCAATAAAATATGATTCAATTAAATCTGAAATCGATTGTTGAAAAATTTCTTTAGGTATATATTCATTTTCATTTTGGTTTTTATAAGGAAAAATGTTTGATAAATCAATATTTGAATTGTTTAAATAATTGATATAATTTAATAATATTGAATTGTCCAATTCTATTGATTTATATTTATAAAAATATTTCTGAGAAGAAGATGACTTTATAATTTTTTTTTCAATATTTGAATTATTTAAATTTGAAAAAATTTTATATTTCAATGAATCTTTGAAAGTTTCACTATTTCCTTCATAAAATTTATAAAAATTTAGAAAATGCACATAATCAACTTCTTTTTCTTTTTTATTTTCATCAATATTATAACAATAGTTTATAATATCTAAATAATCAATATCAAAACTTAGACTAAATTTTAATTTTATGTTTAATAAACAAATAAACTCTTCAAGGAAAATATAAGAAGTTAATAAATAATCATTTATTTTTTTAAAATCTACAAGTAATTGAATAAAACTTTCAAAAATTACATTCTCCTTTAAAATTTTTGCATATGTTTTATTTAATTCAGGAAATAATTGTTCTATGGTATTTTCTTGTATTATAATACTTAAATCTAAATTACTATTTAAGTTATCTTTCATTAAATTTTTCTTTTTAGTAACATATTTCTCCATTAAGTCATTATAAATTAAATGGTAAAAATCAATAAAAAATTCATAAATATATTTTTGAGTTAATTCATTCAATTGTTTTTGTTGTTCTGATATATTTAAAAAATCAATTTCGGATTTTAAATTAATACTATTACAAATTATTTGCAAATTGTTATAGCATTTCAACAAGATTTGATTAAATCTATTTTTTTCTTTTTTATAATTTTTATAATTAGAAATAATATTATATAAATTATCGAGTAATTTAACTTTTTCTTTTTCTTCATTATCTCTTAATGCATTTTTTTCAATATAAATTCTTTTTAATTTATTATTTAAACCAAGAGTTAATTGATTAAAAGGAAAATTTTCTTCTTTAATTTTTTCATAATTTTCATTAAAATTCATTTGAAAACCAAAAAAAATATTATTAGCATGATGAATTAAATCCCCAACAACAACTTCATCAGTAATAATTTCAGATTTTGAAACAAAATTTTGAGGAAAAGGTAAAATATTATTAGGAAAAAATAAAGAAACTAAAATTTTCATTGTACAATTTAGATTAACATCATTATCACCAAAAAAAAAATGTTTTTCATTTCCAATAAACATAATATATATTATTATTAAAGTTTCTGGAGAAATTAATTTAAAAATTTCAGATATATTTAAATCCATTATTGGATATACAGTAAATTGAGGAAGGAAATATTTACTTATTTTATGTAATTTTAAAAAATCCCTTTCAAGTTTTATTCTTTTATATTCACTTAAATTATAATATGGAAAAATTTTTAATATTAGACTATTTGAAATTGGAGCTGGAACAAAATTTATTATATTATATATTTGAATTTCTAATGGAATTTCCAGTTTATTATTATTTAATTGTATTAAAATTTGATCTGAAATATATTTAAAAAACAAATATAATGGATAACATGAAATGATAATGAAAAATTTAGGAATATAAACTATAATATTGCCATTTAAAATATCAGTTTCATAAAAAGTATAAGTAAAAAGATATTTAATATTATTTGATTCTAAAGATTGATTTGCCCCATGAATACATTTAATATTTGGTTTTTCATTACAATTTTTATCACAACAATATATAGAAGGATAATTTGGAAAACAAAAATCAGGAAAATGCTTTTCTAATCTTTGATTAGAATTTAAAGATGAAATTATACTTATAATATTTGGTTCTTGATTTATAGGAATTGAAAATAAAGAAACATAATCAATATCTTCTATTTGTTTATAATAATTATCTTTAAGAAAATTATAATCATACCCTAAAATATAAAAAGCTTCTAATAATTTATTTGAAGTTCCAAGATATGGTCCAAGTTTAGTTTTTTCTTTTTTAAAAGAAATATTCATAAAAAATATAATTAAAAATATGAATTATAAATAAATAATTAATAATAAAAATAGAAACAATATACATAAAAAATTATAATAATTATTAAATTCTATAATAAAAGAAGAATTCAAATTCTGATTGATAGAAATAATTAATTTTAAGTCAAGAATTTTTAAACCAAGATTTGAAAAATATATTTAAATTTGAACAATACAAAAAAATTATTCAAATCAAAAAGACAATATTATAAAATGAGAATTTGAAAAGAATAATTTTTTTAATTCTTAAATTTCATAAAGAAAAAATGAATAAATAATTAAATAAAAGAAATTTATATTTTTTAATAATTATAACTTAGATAATCATAATCGAAATTTCATAAATTATATTTAAAAAAAATAAATTTATATATAATTAAATAAATAATCTAAAACCAATATTTATAAAGAAAACACTTTTAACCTAAAAAATCTTCCATTTTATGAATATTATCAGCACTTATATTTCTAATATGTTTTTTCCCCTTTTTCAAATTATTTCTTTCTCTCAGAATATTTTCGTATTTATTACAAGCAAATTTTAAATTAGTAATTTTCCTATTTAAATTTTTATTATTCCCATGATTCCAATTAATAATATCTCTGCAACTTTTACTTTTAAGAGTATTATTCTGTTCAACATCATAGCATAAATCAAAAGTCATTGAATTATTTAAACAAGAAATTTTAGATTTATAATCATTAACAATTTTTTTTGATTTACATTCTTCAAGAATAGGATTAATATATTTTTTAGGAATTTCTCTTTTAACTCCTCCTGGTAAACTATAAATTTGAGTTGTTAATTCATATTTAGATAAAATATTTTTTTTTTTTATTCTTCGATAAGTGTCATTTAATTCATTTTTATCATAAAAAAATTTGAAATTAGATTTATTTTTTAGAGGACTGTTCTTAATCATAATTTTTGATTTTTTTTTATCATCTGAATAATTTATTAAAGGATTAGAATAATTTGGAGTTATATCCCCTGAACTTTTTCTTTTTTCTAAAATATAATTTCTTGAGAATTTTTTTCTTTTTGGTGATTGTAATTCTGGATTAATTGTTCTAAAAGTATTTGGTTGAATTTTTAAAACATTATTATTATAATTATTATTCTTATCATTATTATTATTTTCATCTTTTATAAGTGTTTGATTCTTTGATTCTTCAATCGATAATTGCTTATATTTTTTCCATCTACCTTTTAAAAGTGGTTTTTTATATTCAGATACTTTTAATTTACTAGGTAAAAAAGTATAATTTTTATTTGAAGAATTAAACATGAAATCTTTATGTAAAGGATTTAATTTTCCTAAATTCATTTTTTTTTAAAAAATTAAAAAAATTATTATAACAAAAAAAAATGGAAGAAACAGTAATAAGAAATGTAGCACCAATAGGATTAATAGGAAATTCCATAGTAGGAAAATCATCATTATCATTGGTATACACAGGAGAATTATTTAATGAGAATATAATAGGAACAATAGGAATAGATTGTATGATAACTAATATAAAGCATCAATTTAAAGGAGAAAAGGAACAAAAAAATATAAAAGTAAAAATATGGGATACAGCAGGACAAGAAAAATTTAGAAGTATAGGATTAAAATATATTAAAAATTGTTATGGCTTATTAGTAGTTTATTCGATAATTGATAGACAATCTTTTGAAGAAGTTGAATTTTGGATTGAACAAATTAAAAATGGTTATAATTTATCAGAATATCCTTTTATATTAATTGGAAATAAATGTGATTTAGAAGATAAAAGAGTTGTTAATAAAGAAGAAGGAGAAAAAATTGCTAAGAAATATAATATTCATTTTTATGAAACTAGTGCTAAAGAAGGAATTAATGTTAAAGAATGTTTTAATGATTTACTTAATCAAGTTTTTGAGAAATATCATAATGAGTTTGTTAATGTTGAAAAAGAAGAAGTGAAACCTGTTGTTGCTAAGAAAAAAAAAAAAGGTTGCTTTTTTTAAAAGATTGATTTTGTTTTCTTTTGTTTGGTTTTTTTATTGATTTATTAATTAAATATTTTTTAATTACTTATATATGGTTACTTTAAAAATAAAACATTATTGTTATTTATTTATAAAAAGGAATTATATAGAAATATTTTTTTGGATATGTTTTAATGAAATAATTATTAAATTTATTTATTTTATTCTAAATTTAAATAAATAAAATAATAATCAATAATAATAAATTATAAAAAAGGAAATAGACAGAGAAATAATAAAAATAGGGATATTATGAAATTCTCAAGTAAAAAAATCAAATTTGCAATAGAATTTACTTCAGAATATCAATAATAGGATTAGAGTGAACAATAAAAACAATGAAAATAAATTATCAGATAATTTAGAAAAAGAAATTAAAATAAAAATATGGGACAACAGGACAAAAAATATAAAAATTTATCAAACATTATATAAAATATTATGTGGGTTTTTTAATGGTTATTTAATAGATAATGGAATTCATATATATAATAATAGTTGGAAAAAAATGATTGAGAAATGAAAAGGTTATTTATAAAGAAAAAGGAGAAAAATTAGCAAGAAGATATGGAATGAAATTTTTTGAAACTAGTTCTTTAAAGAATATTAATGTTAAAAAAGCTTTTGAAAGTTTAATTTATTTTATTCTAGATGTTTATAAATGAATTTTTTTTAAATAATAAGTTAGAAAATAATAAAAAAGAAAAAGTTAAAAATAATTAAGATAATAATAATTGTTGTTTTAAAAAATAAATAAAAATAAAGAAAAAGAAAATTCTCCACTAAAGATTATTTAATATATTTTTGATATTTTATTGATGATAATTATATTTATAATTTTATTTTTTATTATTGAAATTTTTAATTTCATGTATGTTTATGAATTCTCTTTTATTTGTCATATTTTTTTATTTAATATAGTGTTAATTGTGAAATTAAAACAATCTAAATCTCAAAAAAAATATTATCATAATTAAAAAATGACATAAACTAAAAATCAAAAAAAGAAAATTTAACAGATAATCAAAATCACTTGAATCCATTCAATGAAATTCAAAAAAAAAGTTTTAACAGATAGAAGGTTCATTCAAACCAAGAATATTATTATTATTCTTAAAATATTTTAAATTTAAATTAGAATAAGATTATGAATTAAGAATAAAAAAAAAATAAATATAACAAAGAAATTAACTCTAATTAAAAGTCAAAACAAATTGATATTAATTTAAGTCTAATAAAGGTATTTATTATATTATTTAAATTTTCAACTAAAATATTAAATAAAATAAAATAGTCTATAAGATTGAAAATAATAAATAATTTACAAAACATAAAAAATGTACATTATTGGATTTTAATGAATCAAAAATAATTGAAATTTGAAATTTTCTAATTTATTTAATCAAATATATTTGAAGTTTTTCTCCTAGCATCCAAAACTTTTTGAGCAGAGTCAAATTTGTCTTGAATTTTTTTTTTTAAAGTAGAAAAAACATCATTAATTCTTTCATGTTTTTCAATTAATTCTTTATATTCTTTTTTTTCATTTTTAATTCTATTTAACCTTTTATTTAATTGTTGAATAATTTCTTTTTGATACATTTGAACATCTTTATAAGTACTTTCTGAATTATTACATAATATTAACATTCTACAACCATGTGTTAATAATAACCAAGGAGGAGGATTAGTAATAAAAATTGGCCAATAAGGATGATTAATATCAACATTATCTAAATTTATTTTATCATTAAAACTTTTTTCTTTTAATTTTTTTGACATTTTAAAAAAATTAAAATCACCTGAATTTCCATTCATAAAAGTATTATGACTTGTGAAAATATCTATTCCTTCAGATTTATTATTTTCTTGATTTAAATTTATTCTTATTTTCCCTTCATTTTTTAATTTCCAATATTCTAAAGGATTATCTATATAAATTCCTAATATCATTAAGGGATTTTTTAAACAAATCATATCTGTAAATAAATTTGAAAATTCTTTTCCTATATAACTTTCTGGAACATCTAATGTTATTGTTAATGGAATTCCTTCTTTATTTTTTTTACCATTTAGTCCCATTTCATTATTTATTCCTAAAGATAATAATTCTATCCATGCATTTATTATATTTTCTTTTTCTTCTGCCATACATATTATTCTATTAAAATGATTTAAATATAATAATTGACCTTGCATAAACAAAGGATGAAAAAATTCATTTTTATATAATTTTTTGTTTGATATTATTTTAGTTCCTAAATAATTTAACGATGATATATTATTTAATTCTATTAAACATTTTACATTAAAATAAAAATTTATTGATCTATATGATAATATATTCATTAAATCTTCATCAAAACTTTCAATTGGATTTACTAAATTTTCAATTAAATAAAAAACAAAAGAAGCTTCTTCTAAATTTATATTAATTAAATGATAAGGATTTGTATAATTTCCTTTTAAATAAAATAAATTTTGAAATTGACACATTAATTTATATATTTTTTCATTAGCTTTTGAATTATCACAAAAAATGCAAATAGATTTATTAGGAAAATGATAAGAAAGTAATTGAATTAATTTAACTAATCCATCTTGAAAGCCAAAAATAATAATATGTTTATGTATAAAATGTTTAATATTTTTATGAGCAACATCAATAATTCTATTTTCATAAAAATCTCTAATTATATTTTCATTTGTAATTTTATAATTTTTATTATCATATCTTTTATGTATTTTTTTAAGTAAAGAAGTTTGAACATCAATTAAAGCTTTATCATTAAAACTTTGTAAAAAAATTAAATTATTATTAGTAATTTCATCATTGGAAAATTTCTTCATTCCAGTAATAAATTTAGTTTTTCTTTTAACATAAGTATTTCTAGGAGTATTTCCTTCTGATTGGCAAATACCATAATTAGTAAAACTTTTTAAATTTTTTACTTTTTTTTCATTTTTAGTTTTTGATTTTAATATATTATTAAAATTAATAGTTTCTTGAGTAGAAACAGCTCTATCAATTTTTCCAAATTTGCTCATATTATCATGATTAATAGTAATTGAGGGTCTGATATTAATATTAGAATCTCTTTGAAATAATTTATCAGGTAAAGCAGAAAATCCTCCTCTTCTTTGTAATCTTGGTGCTAATTTTTGTTCCATTGAATTTAATGAATTATTATTATCTTCTTTTGAATTTTTAGAACTTTTAAATGAATTAATTGATTCATTATCTATTTTAGATTTTTCTCTTTCTTCAGTAAATATATCTTCTTCTGGAAATTGGTTTAATATAGTTTGAACATAATTTTCTTCAGTATTTTCATAAGAAATAAATATTCCAGGTGTAAAAGACATTATTTTAAAATCTGAAGGAAATAATTTTATTGGAGTTTTATTACCAAAAAATCTACTTCTTTTTTCATCTATAACACCAATTAAAAGAATTGGTCTATTTATACTATATAAATCACTTATTGCTATTTTAGTTAAATAATTTAATATTGATTTACTATATATTAATCTTAAACATTCATAGAAATCTTTTCCCCAAAAAAATTTTGGAAATTTAATTATATTTAATCTATTTTCACATCCTAAAGCATACGCTTGAATACATTGAGGAAAATTTAGTATTTCCATATTTTCTAATTCATGGTTAAAATTATTAAAGAGTAAATTTTGAATAAAATTTGCATATCCAGGATTAAAAATACTTTTTGATAATATTAATGATTTTATTCTGAAAATTGGGATTATTTTCTTTATTTTTATTTTATTTGTTACTCCTGGATTTAATAAACCCATAATTCCTTGAGCTTTATTTGTTGTTGGTTTTTTAAATATCATTGTTTTACCTGTTTCAGTTAATTTATGTGAAAATATTCTTTCTGAATAAAGTGTTTGAACATAAGTAGGTATTTCATTAAAATATTCTTTTATTTTTAAAACAATAAATTCATTTACTTTTTCACTTTTGTCACAATATTCAAAATCAATTCTAGAAAAAATAATTATATTTTTAGCTTGAGATAAATTAGCTCTTTCTAAAACTTCAAGATCAATTTCTTTAGATTTTATTAAATAAACATGATTATAAGGAAATTCATTACTTTCTAAATTTCCAATATCTCTACTTATTATAATAATTACTTGTTTAGCATTAACTTTTTTTAATTCACATAAAACAGGAAAAAGTGATATGGTATTATCACAAACTAAAACAATATGATCTTTAAAAGAGTATTTAGTATAATTTTGCCAAATAATCATTAATTGAACTAATTTAGATAATTCAAAAGTTACAAGAGATATAAAACCTAAAATTATTATAATCATATAAAATCTTGAAAATATTCCATTTGGATAATAATCTCCATAACCTAAAGTTGTTGTTGTTACTATTAAAAAATAAAAAGCATCAAAAAATTTCATTTTTTTATTAAATGTAAAATGTATTTTTATTCCATTTAAATCTTGAAATGAAATTAATAAACTTGAAGATATGAAATATAAAGATAAAAAAAATAACATTGTTAATACTATTTCTATTTGTAAATTAGATAATCTTCCATTTGTATGTTCTTTATTATTTGTTAATTGAAGATATCTTAATGATTGATATATTTTTATAATTCTAAGACTTTTAAAACAATTGAAAAATTTTCTTAATTTATAATCTTTGAAAGAATATAGAATAAAACTTGGAATTAAAGATATAATTTCTAATAATAAATATTCTATTTTAAAAACATCAAAAAAAAAAAAATAAAAGAAAAACTCAATTACAAAATAAATAGAACAAATTAAATCAATGATTTGATAAGGATTTTTAATATGAATATCTTTTTCATTCTTATAAGTTACTATACAAAAAATAATAACATTCACAAAATTAACAAAATTTGATAAAAAATAAAAAACAAAATTAAAAATTTTATTTTGCAATTCTTGACATTTCATATTTTCATAATAAGATTGATTTCTATATTTTATTTTTTTAAAATAATGTTTTCTATATTTATTTTTAACATAACTAAAACCACTCATTTTTGAAATTGAGTTTTTATGAGGGTCATGACTTAAATTATTATATTGTATTTTATCATTTGTATAATTCATATTTTTTTAAAATTTATTTCAATAATAAATATTTTTATAACATTGTAAAAAATATTATTAAAAAAATATATGTTTTAAAAAATAAATTATTTGATTTAAACAATTCATTCAAAAAATAAATTATTTTATATAAAAAGACTCTTTTTTATTTATTATCTATATTTCTTTTAAAGAAATTAGCAAATCTAGTGTTATTTTGTATTTTAGCTTTTTCCATTAAATCATCATATTTAACACTAACATTATCTAATTGTTTTCTATTTAATTGTTTTCTCAAAGGTTTATCACTTTCTTTATGATAAGTTTCAAAGCAATTTAATAATTCAAAAGGTAATTTAGAATTTTTAATAAATTCTCTTAAAATTTCTGCATATTTTTTCTTTGCATATTCATTATTATTTGGATTATTAGCTTTTAAATAAAGAGCTAAATATTTTAATGAAGTTTCTCTAACATTTAAATAAGGATATTTAATCCTATGATTACTTAATTCTAACATACCTTTAGTTATTAAAGAGCCAAAAGTAAATTCTAAATAATTAACAGTATTATTAAATGAAATTTGTTTTTCTGCAAATTCATTATCTTCTTCATTAACTTTTTTAACTGGTAATTCTAAATTAATATATTTATTAGGATTTTCTTTAAATTTCCTTAAATTAGGCATAGATAAAAATTTATAATATTTTCCACCATATTTAAGAGCATAATCTAATTTTCCTATTTTCATTAAATTATCTTCAACAATAGTAACTGGACAACAATCTTGATATTCAAATCTAATATTTAAACCTAATTTAAGATGCTCTTCATCATTTTCTTCATCAATATCTCCTTCGTCTGAATCATTTTCACTTTCTTCTTCTACTTTTTCTATTATTTCATCTTGATATAATATTTCTGCTATATTTTCAGCAGATAAATTTTTTGGAGGATGAATGACATTTTCTACTTCTAATATATAATTTTTAAAATCTTCTGGATTTTTCATAAATTGTTCTACTTCATTTTCATTTGATAATAAATGAAATTGGGTTACAAAATTTTCTTCTTCATCTTCATCTTCTTTTTCTTTCGGAGAATTCATTTCTGATGAATTTTCTATTCTGTTTGAATCTGATGATAAATTTCTATATGTTGATCCAATTCCTCCTTCTCCTTCTTCTCTTTTTCCTTCCTCTTTTTTTTCTTCTTCTTTTTCTTCTTCATTGTTATCTTCATTATTTTCTTCATTGTTATCTTCATTATTTTCTTCATTATTTTCTTCATAGTTTTCTTCTTTATTTTCTTCTTTATTTTCTTCTTTATTTTCTTCATTGTTTTCTTCTTTTTTTTCTTCTTCTTTTTTATTTTCTTCATTTTTTTCACTTTCTACTTCTTCTATTTTTTCTTCTGTAATAATATCTTTCTTTGGAGTATAAATAATAAAATTATTAAAGGAATCATTGATATGTTTATTATACTTAAAAATTCCTTCAGTTTTTAAAGCAATTGGAGAATAAAGTAATAAATTAGTTTTCTGATGATTAACATATAATAAACTGGAAATTAATTTCTTAGGAGTAAAACAAGTTAATTGGCAAGGTAAATCCAAACTTAAATTTCTAGCAAATTTCATTTCATATTTTTTCCTATTTTCCAAAATTTTGGCAATTTGATCTTTTAAATACCATTTACTTTTAGTAGTATCAAAATATCTAATATCATATTGTTTATCTCTATAAACACTTAAAATATCTTCTAAATGGCTTTTTTTTAAATTAAATCTTTCGTTTACTACTTCTGGAATTCCTTTAAACATTTTTCTAGAAAGACATCTTTTAATATTAGTTAAGTAATCACATTCAGCTACAAAAATAAAATCAGGTTTAAAAGTATCAGCTAAAATATTAGCTTGCCAAAGTGAAAAAGGAAATCCATCTATAACTACATTATCATTAATCATATCTTCCATTGATATTCTTCTATAAATAATATTAAATATAATATCATCATGTGTTGGTTCTCCATTATAAATAGTATCCATAATAGATTGTTTCAAATGACAATCATGTAATTTTTCAACACACTCTAAAATAGCTTTCCTAACAGTTACTCTTTTATATCCCATATATTCTTCCATCATTTTAGAAATAGTACTTTTACCAGAACATTCATTTCCAATAACAAATATTATTGTTCTTCCTCTCATTGGATATGAATCTTTAGGACATTCTAATCCAGTTCTATAATCTAATGGATTTTCTATAAAATATTTTTTTTCTTCAGGAGAATTAAATACATAAACTCTATCACGATAAACTAATGGATAATCTGTTCTTATACATAATTGACTTGGGTTTACAGGTGAAAGAAGGGAATATACACTTTGTTGATATACTTCTGAATTATATAATAAATCACGTACTTTTCTTAAGGAAAGTGGATTTTCAAATTTTTTATCATTTACTAATTGTTTTTCTATTAAATTTCTTCTATTATTGATATATGGTTCTAATTCTAACAATAAATTCTTATATACATTATCTTTATTTGTATCATTATTTATTTCTATTACTGGAATTCCTTTTTCTTTCAAAGCATCAATTAATGCTTGAATATTATTAACATTATTTTCAAATCTTTGACTTAATTTGTCTTTTTCTTGTTGAATTAAAGCATCTTTTTCTATTAAATCAGGATCAGGACTTTTCCAAATATCTTCTAATTCTTCAGGTGTTAATTCAATTTGAATTTCTTCTAAAGTAGGCATTGTTTTTTTAGGTTTTTCTTCTTTTTTTTCTTCACCTTCTTCTTCACCTTGATTATCATTATTTTCACCCTCAGCTTCAAATTCAGCTTTTAATTCATCAAATTTTTCTTGTTTTTTCTGTTTAATTAAATCATCTTCTTTTTGTTTTCTTTTATCATTACTTTCTTTTAACATTTTCTCATACATTTTATCAATTTCTTCCATATGAAAATGACGATCCATAATAGATTTCATATTAACTTTGAATATTACCATAACATTAGGAACTCTTCTACTTTCATATAATAAATCAATAAATGGAGTTGAAACTTTTTCTTCCATATTAAACCATCCTGCATCATATATTGTTGGGGTTAATGGATTAAATAAACTTTTAAATATACTTTTATCATTTTCAACTGCATTATAATCTTCTCCTTCTTCATCTAAAGCAGCATCTTCTTTTATTGCATCATCAATATTAATTAATGGCTCTCCTTCAGCATCTGGATTTTCTTTTTTGGCTTCTTCATTTTTTTCTTGGATTTCTGCATTTTGTTTTTCTAATTCTTCTCTTTTTTTTTGTATTCTAATACTTTTTCTATCTAATCTTTGTTTTTCCCAAATTTTCATAAATTCATTTTGAATTTCTCTTTTACTAAATTTAAATTGTTTACATAATAAATCACTATAAAAAGTAGTTCCAGCACCTTGATAACCAGTAATCATAATATGAGGAGGAGGAACATCAATAGGCAAAAGTGATCCATTTTGTCCAATATACATTGCAGGATTATTTCTAAATTTTTCCATTTCTTTCTCACCTGATATTCTATATAATCTTTGATTTACTTGTAATTCATTTGCTTCTGGAGAATAAAATAACCAATTATCTTCTTTATAAATTACTGGACAAAATAATCCAAATGGTCCTCTACTTAAAGGATATTTATCTTCTCCAATATCTCCTGGTAATATTACTTTATCTTCAGAATCAACTTTAATATTAAATGGATTTAAAGCATTTTCTAATTTTAATTGAAGTTGATCTAATGGTTCAGCATATCCTGCTTCAATAACACATTCTTCATTATTTACATTATATTTCTCTTTTAACATTGTTATTATTTCCTCATATTTTGCTACTTCTGCCTTTACTTTCTCTATTTCAGCTCCTTGTTTTTCTTCATCTAAATTTGCGAAATTTGGGTTTCTTCTTAAAATTAATTCTTTTATTCCTTCATCAGTTTCATCTTTTATATATATTATTCTATCCATTTTTATATTAAAATCACCTAATTTTGTTACTTCATCTTCATTTAAAGGATGATTTAATAATATTATTCCATTTACTCTAGGATGATTTCCTTTTTCATCAAAAGCAAGGAAAAAATTATCTGAACGTAAATCTTCAATAACATAATCTTCTTCAGGAGGAAAAGGATTTCTTTTTTCTTTTTCTTCAAGTTCTTTTTCTTTCATTTCTTTCTCTTTTTCCTTTTCAGCTAAATGGTCTAAATAAGCTTGAGCTCTTTTATCTTTTTCAACTTCATAAAGTGATCTTGCACATTCAGTCATTTCCTTAAATAATTCTTCTTCTAATTTTGCTTCTTCTTCTAATCTTTTTTTCTCAGCTTCTTCTTCTTCAATTCTAATTAATTCATCTTTTTTAGCTTGTTCAACTCTATCAACAGCTTCTTGCATTCGATTAAATAAATGAACTAATTTATCAGAATGATATTTAACCCAATAAATAAATTGTTCTTTAGTTCTTTTTTTATCTAAAGGAATACCAAGATAATCACACATAAAAACAATTTTAGAAACGAAATTGTCAGGTTTTCTATCTGCAGGTTTTTTAGTAGAATTCGCTAAAACTTCTTTAAATTCAGATGCACTAAAATGAACTCTTCTAGTATAAACACTATTTATTTCTGGTTCTTCCCAAGTTTTTTGATATTCTCTAACACTATCAAATATTTCTTCCATATTAATTATTTTCCAATGATATATTTGACTTAACATATTTGCTATTGTTTTCTTACCACTTTGTGGAGGTCCTATTATTGATATTCTATAATTTTGAGGAACTTGAGGAGGTTCACAAATATATTTTTTAGGATTTTCTAAAAATTTCTTTCTATTATCATCACTTACAAATAAGAAAACTCTACTGAAATAACTTGCTGGAAATTCTGTACTTCCAGTTAATATTAAATAATCATCTTTTAAAGCTACTGGATCTATTTGTTTCCAAGGTGACCATCTTCTAAATGGAATTACTCCTTCTCTTCCATCCATTAATAATCCTTTGAAATCTCCTCCTTCTAAATTTTTTGCTATTGGTCTTAAAGGATTTGCAAAATCTAATTGACATTTAATTAAATTTGATATTTCATCATAATCTAATCCAGTGGTGTCTATTTTTATATAATAATTTGATTTTAATGTTTCTACATATTCCATTACTTTTGGATATTGAATATCTTCATAATATTTTAATTGTTCTTCAAATATTTTATCATTATCTGTTATTTCTAATAAATCTTCTTTTTTTGGAATTTTTTCCAATTCTTCTTCTGTTAATTCTACTTCAGGTTCTGGTTCTGGAACAATTGGTTTATTTTCTTCATCATATTCAATTTCATCTTCTAAAATTTCTTTTTTGGCAACTTTTGGTTTTTTCATTAATTCAATATCTCTCTCACTTATAATTTTCAAAGTTTTCATATTAAATTTCATTTTAGTATTTCTTTCTCTTAATTCATCTTTATCCATATATAAATCAACAACATAATCAACAGTAATTTTCCCATAAAAACCATTTAAGATTTTTTCACAGAAACTTTGTGTATCATTATTAGGATCATTATTTTTTTCAAATATATTAGAAATCATATCAATAACAATACCTCTTGAATTAGCAAAATCACTATGTAATATATGCATAAACATTCTTTGCATATTTAATTCAGAAATACCATTTCCATTAATAATATCATTATAAACAGCTAATTCAATTTCATTTAAAACTGAATCAACGCCTGGTTTTTCTCTTTTTTTTGGAGGAGGATCCCAAGAAGCTAAATAAGGGTTCTCATCTTTTTTCTTTTTAACTTTTTTCTTATCTTCTTTCTTCTTTTCTTCATCTTTCTTTTCTTCATCTCCTTCTTCTCCATTTCCTTCTTCACCTTCTTTATTTTCTTCTGGTGGATTTTCTTCTTCCCAAGTTAACATTTTTTCCTCATATTCTGCAACTTTTTGAAATATTTTATCAAAAAATTTTTGAGGCTCTAATATTTCCATTTCTAAATCTTTTGATAATTTCATTGCTACTTGAGTTTTACCTATTCTTGGAGGACCAATTACTAATATTACTGGACTCTTCTTATTTGCTTCGTCATATAAATCATTATCTGAATCCCAATTGTCAAATTTTATTCCATTTTTACTCTTAAATTTATCAAAAAATGATAAATCTTCTTCTTCTTCTTGAAGAAATTTCCTTTTCTTTTCTGATATTTCATCTTTTATTACTTCTATATTACTTTCAAAAAGAGAATATGATAAATTTAAATTCAGTAATTTTAAATGGATTAATGTAAATTTGGTTAAGAAAATTTTTTCTAATTTTAATTCAATTGTTTCTGTCCAAAGTTCACTTTGAGTTCCTATTTTTTTTAATTTCTCATCAAACACATTTCCAAAAGCTTTTCTATGTATTGGATTTATTATTAAATTATTTAAATTTGACTTTGTTGTTGTTTCATCTGGTAATTTAATTTCATATATATCAACATATCTATCAAATGCTTCTGAACGACGTAAATTATTTATTACATTTAATTCATCATTCACAAAATCATTTCCTAATGAAAGATTATTATTTATCATAAATATATCTCTTAATAAAATAAAAGATTTATTGTCTTGTAGAAATGTTATTAATTTTTCTTTTTCTATTATTTTTAAAAATATTTTATGTTGTTCATAAGGTTTATAATCGGTGATATAAAAAGTTGAATCATAATCATTTTCTTCAACACATTCGATTTCAGAAAGTTTATTTGGTTCATTAATAAATGAATTAATAATAAATTGAGTTGGATAACCAAAAATAACTAAATCTTTATCATCTAAAAATTCATAAGTAATAAAACTATTTAATTCTTTTCGATCAATTTCTTCTTGATCAGGATAAAAAACATCTTCATTGTATAATAAAAAATTTTTATTACTTTCATATAAATTTCTATCTCCATTTTTTAATCTTGGTCTAGCTTTAATTAATCCACCATTACTTTGACTATTAACTCTATTAACAGGAGAATTATTGTCATTATTATTATTATTATTATTATTAGTATTATTTTTTTCTTGTTCATATTCTTCATAACTTTCATATAATTTAATATGTAATTGTTCTTCATTATCGAAAAATTCCCAAGTTGAATTTTCAAAATCTTCTTTTGTAATTTGATTATATAAAGTGACTTTAATTGAAGGATGAAAAATTCTTTCTCTTCCTTCAGAAAGTATTTTTTTTATTTTAGTTATTCTTGAATAAATCATATTTAAAAAATTTTCATATTCGTCATGATTAATATGAACACACCATCTATGAGTAAAACTAAATATAGCTTTATTAAAAGCATTATTTCCTAAAGTTAATCTTCCTTTAGAATAATAATCCCAAATTCCTTCTACAAATTTATCTATTTCACCATAATTAAATATTGGTAAAATTACTTTATACATTTTTCTAAATAAATCTAAAAAGGATTTTTTAGGAATTTCACCTTCAATTGTGTGATCACATAAATCCCAAAATTTTTTATATATTTCTAATAAAGAATGCATTCCTTTTAATACATTTTTTTTGTTTCTATATAATAATTTTACATTTTCAAATGTTGCTTGCTTTGTTTTTGTATAATCATGTCCTGAACTTAAACTTTTGCTTTTATTTTCATTACTTTCTCCTGATGCTTCATTATTTGAATTTTCATCTTTATTTTCATTTTCTTCTTCATTTTCTTTTTCTTCATTTCCATCTTCATTTTTATTATCTTCATTTTCATTATCTAAATCTATTATTTTATCCCTGTCTTGGATCTCTTTTTCTATTTCTGGTTCATTTATTGTTGGCACTAATGGTTTATCTTCTTCTTCTTCTTCTCCTTCTTTTTTATTTTCTTCTTCCATATATTTTACTTCTTCAATTTTTGGAGTTAAAGGAGGAGAGTCTTCTTCTTCTTCTTTATTTATATTTTGTTCTGATTCATTGACAATTTCTGTCATTTAAGTTATATTTTTATTTATTATTTTTATTTGGTTTTTATATATTTTTTTATATTTTTTATTATTTAATTGAAATATGATTTAGTTTTTTCAAAAATTTTAAAATAATAAATGTTTATTTAGTTCAACGATTTTTTCTTTATATTTATATATATATTTTTTTAATGGAAATCAAAGAAATTTACAATATATTATTTAAAAGCAAAATCTCAGAATATTATACAATATGATAATGATAGAAAAGAAAATTTACGATATTTCTCAATTAAAATGTAAATATATACATGAGAAAATATTATTTATAATATTTTATTTAATAGTATAAATTAAAATATATTAGACTAATTTTTAACAAAAAATTTGGTATTTTCACTAATAAATAAAATATTATTTTATAAAAAAAATTAAATTCCTTTTTCAACAACAATGACATAAAAAATATTAGGAGTTCTTAAGAAGACATTATGTTTTATTTAATTCATAAATTTATATTCAAAATATAAAATTAAAATTGAAGATATTAAATCACTTAATAAAAATTTATTTATTTTTATTAATCACAGTTTTCTAATATGAATAACATAAAACTTTATTGGAATATGATAAAATATATTTGTATTTTAAATATCATAATTATGATAGTAGATAAAAGATACTTTAACTCTTTATTTTAGATCAAAATATTTCTTACAATTTCAATCAAGAAATTGAATGAAAAAATATAATAGATAATATCTCAAAAATGAAACATTGAATATTATTTAGAAACCGATAATAATATTTAAAAACAATAATTTAAAAAATATGAATCATAAAATCATTTGTTTTATAATAATCCTTTATATTAGGAAAATAATGATTATAATAAATTTTCTATCCCTCTAAATAAAACTAAAATAAGGTATTTGAAAAAATATTAATATATTTAAGTGTCCTTAGATAAATCAAAATTATATTTTCTAATTTAAAAAATACTATATTTTAAATATAATAAAATAGAATAAAATTTTTTTTAAAAAACAATTTAAATATAAAATACTTTAAAACAATAAATATCTCATTTACAAAAAATGTAAAAAATTATTCTTTTTTCATTTAAATATTAGTAAACAATGGCAATTCCTCGTTCAATAACAATAATAATTTATACATTGATAATAATATTCATAGGCCATAGATTCTTCAAAAAACTAGAAAAAAATTTATCTCCATGGGAAAAAGCAAAAAAATTAAATTTTACTTCATTAAATAACAAGGAAATATTATATAATATAGAAGAAGTATTAAACTACAATGAAAAATTTTCATCAACATTAGAAGAGTTAAAAAAAACTTTATTTTTTAAAATATTTAAATTAAATTTAGAACCAGAATGTACAATATTTCAACAAGAAAAAATATGTAAAAATTCTCAATGTAATATATGTGAATGTGATGAAAATGAAATACCAAAAATTTGGACTCAACCAACTCACACAGGAGAATTTTTAAATATGAAAATTGAAGATCCATTTAATAAATGGATAGATAAATATACTATAAATACAAAACAATGGTTACTTGAAGAAGATATAGATTCTTCAAAAGGAAGTTATATAAATTTATTAAAAAATCCTGAAGGCTATACTGGTTATAGAGGAGCTCATATTTGGAGTGCTATTTTTAAAGAAAATTGCTTTTCTGATAAATTTTATTTATTATGTAAAGAAGATAGAACTTTTTTTAGAATTTTTTCTGGTTGGCTAAGTAATACTAATTTTGAAATTGGAATGAATTTCCATGATAATATTAATAATAAATCTTATATTAATGTTACTATGTTAACCGAGAGATTATTAAATGAAAAAGAAAGAGTTGACAATTTTTTTTTTTTATATTCTTTAGTTATAAAAGCTGTTAATAAAGCAAAAGAATTTTTATTAGAATATAATTATGAAAGCGGAAATAAAACAGAAGATGAAAATACTATTAAATTAATAAATAATATATTTAATCATTCTGCCATTGATTTACAATATTTAGAAGAATCTTTTAATGAAACTACTCCTGAATTACATAATTTTATGAATTCTCAAAAAATTTCTGAATTAATTGTTAGATTTAGAAATATTTCTTCAATAATTGATTGTGTTACTTGTTCTAAATGTAGAATGCATGCAAAATTAGAAATTTTTGGAATTGGAACTACTCTTAAAATATTATTTGCTAATTATATTGAATTAAAAGAATCTATTTCTAGAAATGAATTAGTTGCTTTTATTAATTTATTTGCTAAGTTAAGTAAAAATGTTGGAAATATTAAATTTATTGATCAAAAGATTAATCAAGCTCATTTTTATTTAAAGTTTAAATATGCAGCAATTGTTTTTTTCCTTTTTATTTTTTGGGTCTATTGTGTTTTCTTTGATAAAGATGATGATAAAAATAAAAATGTAAATGAAAAGAAAAATGAAATTAAAAAAGAAAATTTTATAAATAAAAAAAATGGAATAAATGGAACAAATGGAATAAATACTGAAAAGAAAAAAAAAAGAGAATAAAACTCATATATATTTTATATTTAGAAATATATATTCATATATTTTTTAAATTAAAAAAGTTTTTTAAAAAAGCTTTGTAGAAAAATTAAAGTAATTTAGAAAAATAATCTAAATATAAAATGAATTCATATATTTTTTTAACAATTAACTAAATATTTCTCTTTTTAATAGTAAATTTATTTATTAATTTTATTTGTGGTATTTTTTATAAAAATCTGAATCCAATATATTCACTAAGTTAAAATGATACTGTTCTCTTTACACAATATTTATCAAATATAAAAATAGAAAATATAATTATTTAAATTAAAATATTCCAAATTTTAAATGAAGTGTTGTGGTTTAAAATTTAATTAAACCAAAATCATTCATTTAATTTTATTATATAAAAAAAAATAATAATTTTTATACATGAAAATTTTTTTTATAGAAAAATATTAAAATAAATTATAAAAAGAATCTCTTAAAACAAGATTCTTAAAATTCATTAACAAAAAATATTATTAAATATAATAATTTATTTAATTAAAGGGGTTATTAATGTAATTCCTAGTAAAAGATTGAAAGAATTTAAATAGTTTTAATATTAAATAACAAATAGTATAAAAAAATTTTTATTTTATCATATTATAAAATTAAACATCAAGATTATTGGAAGTGAATAATGAAAGAATTTTTAAAAAAATTATTTTACAATTTTTTAAAAAATAAATAAACATCTGAAAATAACTTGTTTGGAAATAAAAAAATTAAATTATTATAAATGGTAAATGTATATTATTATATTCAAAACAAAGTAATAAAAAATAAAAATAAAAAAAGAATTAATGGTAAAACAAAGTTTAATAATAATTTTATTTCTATTTTACTTTCATATAATAAATAATAAAGAATTATGTGCTTATTATTCTTCTCAAGTAAAAGAAAAAGAAATATGTCATGAATCATTAGTTCAAACAAAAAATACAAAATGTTGTTTCATTGAAGGAAATGAATTAATAAAATCAGATAATCTTATTATCAAGAGTCAAACAAAATTTTGTTTCCCAATTCAAAATACAGAAGAAAGAATAAAAAATATGAAAGAAATGTTTGAAAAAGGAATTTATGGAAAAAATAAAATGAAAGACATTAAAATTGATTGTAAATCTAATTTCATTAATTTTTCTTTATTTATTATTGTTCTTATTTTATATATATAAATTTTTTCATTTATATATTTATTTTATTAAATAATAATTAGTTAAAATGATTAGAAGATAATTATCAAAATTTAAAAGAAGTTTTGGTTGGTAAGAAAATTATAAAAGTTTTAAAATATTATTTAATTAATTGTTTAAAAGATAAAATATTCAATTTAAGTTATGGAAATTCTTTTTAAAAAGAAATTTCACAATAAAAGAAAGAAAAAAAATATTTATTTAGAGAAAGAAATATATTCAAGGTATTAAAAATGAGAAAATGATAATCATTCTATTATTTCTCCACTGATTATATAAATTAGATTTTTTCTGATTTAAAAAAAAATTCAAAATCTTTTTTCATCAAGATGATTTTATGAAATATATATTATATTACAAATTATATTAATAAATTTCAAATTATCATACATAAAAGATAATAATTTCTTTAATTCTCAAAATTTAATTACAAATAGTTATTTTAATACTATTTATTCTTCATGTAAATAATCCATATATCATGTTCAAAATACTTTATCTAAAATTAACACTAAAAATAAATCTTTTAAAATACTTTAATCAGAATTGGAATAGGAAATTTATTATTTTATTAAATTGATATAATGAAAATTAAATTTTGAATCAGAAGAAAAACAATGAAACATGAAATTACTTGAAGAATATATTCTAAAAAAAGATGAAAAAATTTTTATATTCTATTTATAATGAAAAACAAATATGAATTATTAATAAATATTATTATGTTTATTAATAATATTATTTGAAAAAGAAACCAGTCATTTTAAAAACATAACGTATGTTATGATATTAATTTTATAATACCATTCTTAAAATAAAAACAAAAATAAATACTAAAATAAAAAAAAAATGAAATATCAAATAATAGCATTTTTAATAGCAATAAACTATATTTCATGTGCAGGCACAGTAACATTCACAAATGTAAATAAAGGATCATGTGCTAATTCAAAATATTCATTTACATTAACAGGAAAAACTACTGAAGCGTTTACTGGAGCTACTTCTACAGTAGGAGTTACATTATCTTCTCCTTCAAGTACTACACCCACATGTACTGTTGCAGATGCAACTGATCCTCCTGCAGGAAGAAGACTTGTTGCTGGTGATGTAACAATTACTTGTGAAATTTCATCTGCCCTTAATGCAGCCACTATTACTGTTTCTGAAGTTAAACTTAATAATACTGCAGCTACTATAGAAAATCTTGTACAAATTACTGATAAAGTTACTTGCCCAGATTCTGGAAGTGGAAGTGGATCTGGAATTGGAAGTGCAGGAAAGTTTATTCAATTAAGTGGATTATTACTTTTATTTATTTTATTTGCTTTTTAAATAAATTTGTTATATTCTATTCTAATCCCAAAATAAATTTGAAAAGATAATTTATGATCTACTAATTTTTTTAAATAATTAAAAATAATTTAAGGAAATTTTATTATTTAATAAATTAATCTAGACAGATGATAATATGATTTGAATAATTATTTTATTTTAACTCAATTTACATATTTTATCAAAGATTAAAATAAATATTTGTAATATTAATGTTTTTTGTTTTATAAAAAAATATAAAATATCTCACAAATATTGTAGATTTAAAAAAGTTATAAATTGATTATTAAAAAATAAATAATTAATATTTTTAATTATATTTCAAAAAAATAAATAACTAAATAATAAAAATCTAAAAGTCATATTTATTTATTATTCAACTTTTTGAACCTTCAATTAAAAAGAATAATGAATTGCATATTATGAATACAATTAATAATATTTCATTTCATTCAAACCAGCTCATTGAATGATTCAATTAACAATAAAAACATTAATTATAATAATAAATGTTATAACATAATAATTATCAATAAAAGATAATTAGTCTTTAAATAATAATCAAATTTAATGTTTTTTTGTCTTAAATCTATTAAACATATATTAATTAAATTTTTATAATATAAAAATATTTTTTTTCAAAAAATAAATTCTCAAATATTATTATAAATTTTTCTTTTTATAACTTTAATTTTATGGTTATTAATTATTTTTATTATTTTTTAAATATTTTTTTCATTATTTATTCTATTATTCTAAAAGTTGTTCTATGAAATTTGATAAATTTACTAACCATTCTTTACGTTGATTAACAGACTCAATTAAATTTAAAAAATCTTGATTTTTTTTTATATAAGAAATAGTTAATTTGGCTTTTTTTTCAGAAATAAAAGGACCCATTTCTATTATTAAACCATTTTGTTTAATTTTAATACTCCAACCTTTTTGGTCTTTAAAAAATATTTCTCTATTACTGTTATTTTCATTTTTTAAATTTTTTTTGGAAATAGAATCGTTTTTAATTTTTTTATAATTATCTTCTTCCAAATCTAAATTTTGTGATGAAATTATTGATTTTTCAGAATCTTCTTCAAATTCAAATTTTTTTTTAATTTTTTTAAGATTTTTTTCTTTTGAAAAATGGATTTTATTAGAATTATTCATAATAATGATGAATCTCGAAGTTTTAATTCTGGTTCTGTTATTCAGATAGATAAATCAGAATATAATAAATATTTTTCAAAGAAAAAAAAAAATTTTATATTAGATTTTTTAGAAAAAATAATAATTAATAAACAAATTGAAATTGTTGATTATTCTATAGGAAGAAATTTAGAAGAAAATATAAAACAAAATATAGAAAATGAAGATTTAATGTATTTTGAAGAAGAAATGAAAATATTAAATCAATATTCAAATGATATTTATTTTAATAATGATAAAGAAAATGATACTAATTCAATTTCAAATTTAACAGAAAATAAAAATATATCAAAGAAAAACTCAATATTTTCTGTTCCTCAATTGGAAGAAAGTTATGAAGATTATGTTTTAAATGAAAATGATATGATTATAGTACATAATATATTTATTTATAGTTTTTTATTTATGTTAGTTACTATATTATACTTTATTTATTTTACATTTTCCAAAACTGGTAGTATAGTAAATAATCAATGGGCTTTATTATTGGCTTATATTTGTTTACATATTATAGAATTAATGTATTTATTATCAATTTATGCAGTTTTTTTTAAATATTCTACTAATCAACAATATAAAAATTTAAAATTCATTGGAGAAATAGATAAATATTTAAACAAAAAGTTTAATGATATTTCTAAAGTTTTTGTTGTATATAAAGCATTTTCTAAATCTATTGTTTCAAAAAGATTTAAAGGGGTTATAAATTTTTTTTTAGAATAATTTTATTAATATAATTAAATTATAATTTAATTTAAGAATGTTAAAATAAATACTAATTTTATAATTATCATAGAAAGTTTAGATAATAAAAATCTTTTTATGAAGAAGGTTGAGTTTATAAAATAAATACTAATTTTAAAATCCCAAAATTATCATACACTTAATTAATTCTATAAAATTATTTTTAATGAGAATGAAATGTTTTCAGAATAATCGAATTGAAAAAGTGGATAAAATTAATATATAATAATTATATAAATAATTGATTTAAGTAATTAAAAGAATAAATTAATAACTTGAAAAGATTTCAAAATTTTAATAAAAGATTAAAAGTAATTTTCTAAATATATTAAATCTCTTGATTAATAAATTGTTAAATTAAAAGAATCACTTAATTCAAAAACAAGGTTTATTAATTTTTAATTATGAAATTATATATTTATAAATAATTATTTAATTATTTTTAATTAATTTTATTTATTCATTAAAGATTAATTTGTATTTCATTTTTAATAATTCAAAAGAAAAATAATATAAAATGAGTATAAATTAAAACTTTTCAATTAATTGTGTCTTTGATTTATAAATTTAAAAATGATTTATTATTTATTCATAAATTAATTATAAATCTCATTAAAGGTTTTTATATTTTTAAATATTATGAAAAATATATCAATAAAATTCTAATAAATGTTTCAGAAGTTTCACAATTCATAATTATTTTAATTGATTATATTATTTGAAATGGAATCAAATAAAGTAATTGAATTTTCAGAATCAAATATATTAAACAATAAAAATGAAAATAGTAAAGATTTAAAGAATATTCCATTTCAAAAAGTAGAGATAGGTGAAAATTCAAATAAATGTAAAAATTTTATAAAAATAATTTGGAATTTTCTTAAAAAATATAAAATGAATATTTTTCTATTTTTGTTAAATTTAACATCAATAATATTATATTATTTAAGTTTAGAACCATGTGGAGAAAATGCAACAACATGTACATTAATAAAAGGATTAAGATTTTATATTAAATTAGGAGTTCTTTGTTTAATTTCTGCTCTTTGTTTAAGTTTATTATTAACAATTATATTTTTTATTAAAAAAGGATTTTTTCATTTATTATGTATTCCAATATTTTTATTTTATTTTCTCTATTTTAATGGAACTGATGTTGATGAACATGGTTTATATAATTCTTTAGTATTTATGATTTTTTTCTGTTTAAGTTTTCCACTTTTTAATTATATTTTTTATATAGTTTATTTTTTCAAAAAAAACAAAAAAAAATTCAAAATAATGATTATATTAACAATAATAATAATAATTTTTTTATTTAGTTTATCACCTAGTTTATCATGTGAAGGATGGGATATAGGATTAAATAACACAAAAATAAATAATAGTAAAGATTATCCTTGTAAAATAAAAAAACCAAATTTATGTTTTATAAAAGCTTATGATGGTGTATTTGATTATTCAAAATATTTTAAACCTTCATGTAGTGATAATAAAGTAAGAGAAAATGAAAGAGATATATTTTTAGTAGAAATGAAAAATACAAAATATGTTAAAGATGGAAATTATTATTCTTTTGGATATCCAATAACAACTCAAGATAGATTTATTGAAAGACAAACATTTGAAAGATTAGATTTTTTTAATATGATAAATGCAAATATGATTGTTATGGAATTATTTAATAAAATAAATTATCCAAATGAATATGAACCTGAATTAATTGTAAATTTTAATAAAGAAGGACAAGGAACATTATCTCAAAAAATAAATTTTAATAAAACATTATCTGAAGAAAGAAAAAAAATAGCAAATAATAATAATATTACATCATTAAAAAATAATATATTAATAATATATATAGATACTTTATCAAGAGCACATTTTATAAGAAAATTAAAAAAAACATCTGAATTAATAAAAAGATATATGTATTATGAAAGAAATATAACCAAAAAAAAATTATCATCATTTGAATTTTTAAAATATCAAAATTTTCATTGTTATACAGCATGGAATGTATTACCAATGTTTTTTGGAATTGAATATTTAAAGAATTATAATTTTAAATCAACAAATTATATAAAATATTTAAAAGAAAGAGGATATGTAACTGGACAAGCAGGAAATATATGTGCAAGAGAAATTATAGCAGAAGAAGAAAAAAATAAAGAAATAAATTTTGATTATTATGATCATGAATCAATAGCTTTAAGTTGTGATCCAAATTATAATGATGCAGGTTATTCTTTTAAAACTGGATTAAATTCAATGTTAAAAAGATGTTTATATGGTAAAACTATTAATGAATATCCATTGGAATATACTAATCTATTTTGGGAAAGTTATAAAGATAATAAAAAATTATTTAGAATTCACTTTTATGATGGTCATGAAGGTTCTATGGAAGTTATTAATTATTTAGATTTACCTTTATATAATTTTTTAAATAATTTTATTAATAAAGGTTATTCTGATGATACTATTATTTTTATTGTTAGTGATCATGGAAATAATATGTTAAATCCTTTCACTATTTTTTCTACTCCTGATCAAAGAATTGAAAGATTTTTAGGTACATTATTTTTAATATTACCTAATGATAATATATTATATGATAGTGGTATTTATAATAATTTAATTCAAAATCAACAAAATTTAATTACTCCTTTTGATATTTATAATTCTTTTATACATATTGCTTATGGAGATATTCATCATATTGATAATAATGGTACTTTTATTTATGATAATAATAATAATATTCCTTATTCTCATCATGGAGAATCTTTATTTAATTATATGAATAAAAATGAAAGATTTTGTCAAAGTAAAAAGTTAAATTTAACTCATATTTTTGTTGAAAATTCATGTATGTGTATTAAACATACTAAAAATTTAAAATAAATATTTTTGTTTTAAATATGATACCTTATTAAATATATTTTTATTATATATTTTAATTAATTATTTTAACTAATATTTATTTGTATATTTTAAAATCAAGAATTTTTTCTTTTTTGTGATATTTTTATTTGTTTATTTCTTTTTTTAAATTTTTATTTTTTAGATATAAATGAATTGAAATTTAATTATATAGTTCTTTGAAGATTTAGAGTGTTTATATGATGTTTTAAAAAAAATATAATCACATCTTATGAAAATAAATATTTATTTTTTGATAAATTGAATTATTCTTAAATGAAAAATACCTTTTTATTTAAACTTCATATATTATTATTTTTACTTTTCCTTAAATTATTTTTTGTAACATAAAATATATCTTTATTATATAAATAATATTCTTTTATATTATTTAATACCATCAGGATTTTATCACCTAATAAAATGAATGAATTTAATAATGAATTTATATATTTATTATTATTATGGTTTTTTTTAAAATATAATTCAATAATTATAATAAAATAATTTTTAAAACCATTTAATTATTCATTAAATTTAAAAATGTTATTAGAAACAAAAAAAGAAATAGAAATAGATTATAAAAATAACAAATGGAAATTACTTT
>JAEEGK010004798.1_pt1 | contig 32952 bp, 18 predicted proteins | sample 8958771 | NCBI WGS metagenome assembly JAEEGK01 (sample SAMN16246547, study PRJNA631951) | gut metagenome | biome: gut microbiome; feature: rumen; material: SC-attached | host: Bos | place: Iran: Karaj | collected 2018-10 | reverse complement strand
TCAGTCTGTTCGGGATAAGCTCTCCGCCGATATTATCATCAAGCAGACGGTGTCGCTGTCCCCGGAAATAGTCCTGGAGGAAAATACCGACATAGAAGCATGGGATGCGGTCATCGAAAATAACGATAAATTATTGGAAAAGTATATCGCAGGAGAACCAATCAGCCGGGAAAAACTTGTGCGGGAGGAACAGCGGCGGGTTCAAGACGCCTCCCTGTTCCCGGTCTATTATGGCAGCGCCAAAAAGGGCCTTGGCATTCAACCGTTGATGGATGCGGTGACAGGGCTGTTCCAACCGATTGGGGAACAGGGGAGCGCCGCCCTATGCGGCAGCGTTTTCAAGGTGGAGTATACAGATTGCGGCCAGCGGCGTGTCTATCTACGGCTATACAGCGGAACGCTGCGCCTGCGGGATACGGTGGCCCTGGCCGGGAGAGAAAAGCTGAAAATCACAGAGATGCGTATTCCATCCAAAGGGGAAATTGTTCGGACAGACACCGCTTATCCGGGTGAAATTGTTATCCTTCCCAGCGACAGCGTGAGGTTAAACGATGTATTAGGGGACCCAACCCGGCTCCCTCGTAAAAGGTGGCGTGAGGACCCCCTCCCCATGCTGCGGACGTCGATTGCGCCGAAAACGGCAGCGCAAAGAGAACGGCTGCTGGACGCTCTTACGCAACTTGCGGATACTGACCCGCTTTTGCGCTGCGAGGTGGATTCCATCACCCATGAGATCATTCTTTCTTTTTTGGGCCGGGTGCAGTTGGAGGTTGTTTCCGCTTTGCTGTCGGAAAAATACAAGCTTGAAACAGTGGTAAAGGAACCCACCGTCATTTATATGGAGCGGCCGCTCAAAGCAGCCAGCCACACCATCCATATCGAGGTGCCGCCCAACCCGTTTTGGGCATCCATCGGACTGTCTGTTACACCACTCCCGCTTGGCTCCGGTGTACAATACGAGAGCCGGGTTTCGCTGGGATACTTGAACCAGAGTTTTCAAAACGCTGTCAGGGATGGTATCCGTTACGGGCTGGAGCAGGGCTTGTTCGGCTGGAACGTAACGGACTGTAAGATTTGCTTTGAATACGGGCTTTATTACAGTCCGGTCAGCACGCCGGCGGACTTCCGCTCATTGGCCCCGATTGTATTGGAACAGGCATTGAAGGAATCAGGGACGCAACTGCTGGAACCTTATCTCTCCTTCACCCTCTATGCGCCCCGGGAATATCTTTCCAGGGCTTATCATGATGCACCGAAATACTGTGCCACCATCGAAACGGTCCAGGTAAAAAAGGATGAAGTTGTCTTTACTGGCGAGATTCCCGCCCGCTGTATACAGGCATACCGTACTGATCTGGCCTTTTACACCAACGGGCAGAGCGTATGCCTTACAGAACTGAAAGGGTATCAGGCCGCTGTCGGCAAGCCAGTCATCCAGCCCCGCCGTCCAAACAGCCGCCTGGACAAGGTGCGCTATATGTTTCAGAAGATAATGTAACGTCTTGCGCAATGCAAGCGTTCATTATCTTACTTAGAGGTTTCTTTTTATTCAATTGGCGTTATTTCTGAATTACAGGAATGCTCCTAAATCTCGTTCTTATCTACTAAATTGGGAAGCTTATCCAAAGACAATTCCGATATAGTGTCCATCTGTTTTATTGCCATTTTACGAAGCAACTGCAACCTTTCTGACATAATCTTGCCCTGTTCGATTAGCGCAGCATTGTAGCTCTCAAGGTTAGATAAAACAAGAAGTTGCTGTAAAGAAGCGTAATCTCTAATATTTCCCTTTTTATCAGGATTATCATCACGCCACTTCTTTGCAGTAATTCCAAACAAAGCAACATTCAGTAAATCTGCCTCACTGGAATATTTAAATGTAATCTGTTCTGAGGTAAGTTCCGGTGGTATAAGATATTCCTTTACTGCATCCGTATGAATCCTATAATTTATCTTGGATATCTCCCTATGCAAATTCCATCCTAGAGAAAGACGGCTGTTTTCATCAACCTTTAAGCGCTGGTAATCCTTGATGATATATAACTTAAACTCTGGAGAAATCCATGATGCGAACTCAAAAGCTATGTCTGAATGTGCAAACGTTCCACCATATCTGCCTGATTTTGATACAATGCCGATAGCATTTGTTGCATCAATCCATTTCTTTGGAGACATGGTAAATGCATTTGCGCCAGCCTGGATTTTAAACCCCTCGAATTCGAGGGGTTTAAAATCCGGATTATGAAGTCCCTCCCAAAGTCCAAGAAATTCAATCACGTCTCTATTTCTCATCCAATTTTGAATTACCGCTGTGGGATCATCACTCTTATATCTCGCTATGTCTGTAAGAGATATAAACTCATTTTGAAAATCTGTTGTATATATTCCAATGTCAAATCCTTTGGCATGAATTGTTTCCTTCACAGACTTATTTGGCATAATAAAAACCCCTTTCATCAAAAATAGGCCCACTACTTTCAGAGCTGGTATCGTCATCATCCCAGCCATAGTAATTATAAGCAAATTTATGGGCTTCATCAGGTGACATATTATCCATAGTTATAATCCAAATAACTTAGCTATTTCCGGCATATCCTTTCGGATCTCGTCTGCCAGGTTCACCGGCTCCATATTCAGTAGCTTGATAAACTCATTAAACCTCTTACCGAGCTTCGGCATGGGTTCAACGACTTCTGGAACAAAACATTCCTTGGTCATGAAGTTATCTATTGCTTTATATGGCTGATTTACGCTGATACTCTCAGCTTCAAAATCCCATGTAAAAGAAGATTTGTCGCTGAATTTCTTCGGAATGAAGCTCTCAAACTCTTCTTTTTTCAGCTCCGAGCTTATCTGCGTTCCCTCTTGCCCTGGCATCATAATACAAAGGCAATGGTTGTCAAAATCTATTGATAACCGCTTCATTACGTCTTTTCTCCTTTTGTATATACATATGTATTGCACGTGTATTACATATGTATATCTATTCTTCGTTCTGCCTTACATACTCAGCAATAAGCATGTTTAGCCCCGCATTTGTAGTCATGTTCTTCTGCTCACAAATCGTTCTGAAGCGGTCGTATATTTCTCCGTTTACTCTCGCTGAAATTGCTTTTTCTCTTGGCGGATTTTTTGACTTTTGATACTGTGCTATGGTCTCCGCTTCTGTCTTTTTTTCTCCAGAAATATATGCAATGGTTTCGTTGTCATTTTGGATTTCCTGTCTACGAGCGGCACGCTCTGCTTCTCTCTCCGCTAATGACTTTTTTTCGACCTTTTTCTTAGCCATGTCTCCCATGATAAAACCTCTCTTTCAGATTTGTATATACATATGTATTGCACGTGTATATACTAAATCAATTTTGCAATATCATAATATGCTTTTGCCACATCACTCCTTGGCTCTGATACAACAGCCGGAACACCATCAACATCACCCTTGGAAGCTGCAACAGATTCTTTTACGATACCGAGAATCTTTCCTTTCTTCTCCAAAATTGAAAGAATGTCCTTGTGATCGTTGGCATTTCCTCTGTACATGGTTGGAATAATGCCGGCAACTTTTATATCAGGATTCATGCGCTTATTGGCTTTCACCTTTTCAATACTGTCCTTGATAAGCTCTACGCCCCTGTATGACAGATAATCAGTCTTTACCGGTATAATTACCTCGTCAGCTGCTACAAGGGCATTTGTGACGATAATACCGAGGTTAGGCGGGCAATCAAGGAACACATAATCAAAATCATACTGAGCAAACACTTCGCAAGCATCTTTTATAAAGTAAATCTTTTCATCAAGTGAATTGACATAGTTTTCTGTATTGGCGAGGTTTGGATCTGAAGGTACAATAAACAGCTTTTCCTTTAGGGGAATGGACTTTACCTCAAAAGCGGTATCAGCCGGATCCTTTTTAGGATTAAATAAGTCTACCGTGCTGAACCCTTCTAACCTTTCTTCACCTGGTTCAATGCCCGTGGCAATGGTAAGAGAACCCTGTGCATCCAGGTCGATCATAAGAACTTTCTTACCTTCAATCGCCTTTGCAGCTGCAAGATTATAAGTTGTGGTTGTTTTTGCAACTCCGCCTTTCTGATTTGCTATTGCTATAACCTTCATGTTTTCACGCACCTTTCTTGTATATACATATGTATTATCTTTGTATATACTTATGTATATACAAATGGTATTATATCAAAACTCTCTATCTTCTGCCTTTCTTTTTCTGACCTTTTCAACCCAGTTGTATAGATTCTGACTTTTTGAATCAAGCGATCCTTCTCGGTCTCTCTTTTGCATCAGTTCAACAAATAAAGCACTTAACTCATGTATTTCTTTCTCATAAAGCATTTTTATCATTACCATATCGGAATGATCTACCGTCTCCTTGTCTATGATCCATTCACAATCTTCATAGTCATAGATATTATCCTTAAAAACAGTCTTATCTTCATTCCAGATAGCGAACTTGCCTTTGGTCTCACCTTTTATAATGTAATAGCCTTTGTATCTGTGTCCGGTTATACCGTTTTTATACGTTCGATACTTTGCCATTTACTTATCTTCTCCTTTCTCTTTCTTTTGTTTTTCAACTTGCATCTCATAGAATTTTTTCATGTATGATCGGAGAAGCTCAATCGTCTGTTCATCTGTAGACATTTCTCCACTCTCAATCAGAATCTCTTCTCCGTCATCTGTTTTGGCTACATAATCTACTTTTTTCTTCTTTAAATCGCCCATTTTCTGATTTCTCCTATTTGTATATATAAGTGTATTACATGTGTATTGCACGTGTATATACTTAGTGTTTACGGTATCTTTCTTGTAGTTCAAAAACCTTGCCATCATAGTCTTTTTCAAGGCAATTTAAAAGTCTCTGATACAGAGTGCTTTTGGTCTCTTCCGGAGTAGCTTCAATCTTATCGTAGTAATGAAGGACGAGATCCGTAGCAAAGAGTTCCCAACAGCTCACATCAACAACTCCGGCAACTCTTCCCTGAATGGCTGTACTGTAAAGCTGTGCAACCTTCTTTTCGCTAAGCTTAGCGGAACGATCACTATTAAGCTCTGCAAAAAGAACCGGATATTTTGATTTATCAGCCTGTTTTTGTTTTCTCTCGGCTTCAATCATTTCATTTTCTATACGTTCTTCTTCAAGGCTTTCATCATGAGCCTTGAAAAATGCGTCTGCAACCGATAATTCATCAAGCGTATACTGATGATATCTGTCTCGATCTTCAATCTCACGATACTCTGCATCTATGACCTCATCCGTATTTCGCTGCTCAGGTCCGGTCTTGCCGACCATATAAAACTCAATAGTACGTATTGCCCTGGTCTTTTTATGATGGATATCTTCTTTCTTACCGTCATAGGCAACCTTAATATCCGTATACTTATTGATTTCCTTTACAGCAGGTTCAAGTACATCACGCTTGAATACAGCCCAATTAGACCAACTATCCGGAATTATAGGTTTTCCTTTTTCGGGTCCTTCCTCCAAAATAGCATCACCCATCATTCTCTGAAGATCATACTGTGATCCGGTGCCGTTCTCAAACGTCCATCGTTGATTATTGAACTGATAGCTTTTAAGAATCTCATACAGTCTTGGGGAATATCTGTGCTTCATAAGGGTTACGTTCTGAAGCTTGTAAGATGTGAAATACTGTCCGTTTCCCAAACGTTGCTGAAGCTGAACCAGAAACGGAAACATATCTTCATGGAATTTTATCTTAATCTCGCCCGTGCCCGGATTCATTCGGATGATATGGAACCATCTGACAAGGGATTCCTCGCCATTTTCAAGGTCAATCCACCATCTCATATCAGACAAATCAGTAAGCATGGCTTTAATTTTTTTGTATGGGGCGTCCTTGCTCCATCTGATAAGAGCCTGAAACTCTTTGCAGTTAAAACTGTACAGCTTTCCCGGCTCGTCCTCTGGCTGTATTTTTGAAATAAGGTACAAAACAGCCTTGTTTTCATTGGTGTCCAAAGCATACCGGCTATTCTGAATAAGCCGATTATCCTTTGCGACAAGGCGGTTTCTCGCTTCTTTCAAATCAAATTTATCTGTCATATATTATGATTTACCTCGTTTTTTACCGAAACATTACTCACAATTAAAACTTACAGACTTATTTTACCGAAATTATGCTCACAATTCAATATGTATATACATTTTTTCACCGAAAAATCACTCACAATTCGTTCTATGCCTTGTTTTATAAGGGTTTGTGGGCTACAAGATATTGAAAATCGAACTTTTTCTCACAATTCAGCGAACTTTTACTCACATTACACCGAACCTTTACTCATAGTAACCGAACTTTTTCTCATAACAGGCGAACTTTTACTCACACATAAATCGTGGCAAGCCTTGTAAACATTGCGTTTCAGAGGGGGGATAACATATTAGATATAATACTTAATAGAATATGGATATCATAATGATAACAACTACTACAGAGAGTGGTGGCGGTTGATTCATTCATATCACATATCAAAATAACATTATTTTTTATGAAAAAAGCTACCCATACAGGTAGCCTTTGATTCAACTCATGAGATTTATGATGTTGTGATAGTCCATGTAGTAATCAACGTGTTCTGGTCTGGTAATTTCTGCATCACGGAGCAGTTCTTTGAGATATTCCAATTTATAGGACTCATCCTCCGGCAGTTCTGAGATCTACGGAGCGTCTATGTTCTGATTCTTGTAAAACTCTTCCAGGATGATCATGTAAACAAAACCTATGATGGTGGCTATGAGTGCATCTTCAATCCAATAGGAGAGTGTGGTTTTCTTGAACCGGCTGCAGAGCTTCTTCATTTCCAGATACGGTACGGTGTCCGTGTTGCCCTTCCATATATCGACAAAGCAGTAATCATACCTTAACTTCTCACTTACCAAATTCCTTCACCATCACCTAAAATGATAGTCTTAATATTTTCGTCTATTTGAGAGTCACTAAGCCCCTGTTTGATCAGCGGCTGGACAACCTCCCTGCTTTCACGCATATGCGGTAATTGTGACGCAAGCTTGCAGGCCTTATCTTCTCGCCCTGCTTTCAGATATAAAAAACATAACGTGGCTCTCATCGTTGATTTCTGCTTTTCGTTAATGGAAATAGGCAAACCTCTTTCAATTAACTCTATCGCTTCTTCGGTATCACCTTTTAAAGCCAGTGTACTAGCTAATCCCAATATCATTCCAGGCTTGTTTGGATATATCAGCAAGGCATCTCGATAGGTTTTTTCTGCCATATCTAAGTTGCCATTTCTTTGATATTCGACAGCCTTTTTATGAATATTGTAACGTGTTTCCTCCGCACGGATGGTGTCCATCCCAAGAAGCAAATCAACACTTGTCTCAAAGATATTAGCTAACGCTGGAAGAAGCGTAATATCCGGATAGCTTTCCCCTCGTTCCCATTTAGATACGCTCTGCGGAGTTATTCCTAAAAACTCGGCTACATCTTCTTGCGTCAATTCTTTTAAAATCCTGTACTTCTTCAAGTTGGCAGGTAAATACATCATAAATAGTTCCTCCGATATAAATTTTATTCAGAACGTTCTATGAAAATAATACCATTTATACATGTAAATCCAATGACGCAATAGTTGTGTTACGCTCAACTACGCCCTCTATACGCCCGTTCTAAATCCTGGCAAATCATTTTTTTCTTGCCCTTAGAAACAAAGTAAATGTTTCCGTAAAACTCTTTCTTATTTCCGACACAAAGAATAACAGATTGATCTTCTGAGTAATGAACTACGTTACTGTCCATCTGTTTACGGAATGATTCAGCATAGGAGAGCAGCTTATCCGGTTCTTCAAAGATGATTTCATCAACAGAAACGGGAGCAGATAAGCCCATTCCCAAAAGGCTGTTTAACTGCTCCCGACTCATGTACTGAACAATACGCTCATTTACTTTACGGGTATTTGCAACTTTCATAATCAGTACCCGTATTTCTTCAGAGCATCATCAAGGAGCTGATTGAGAATAGAAGAGTGCGTGTACTGTCCGTTGTCATGCTCCAAAGATTGAAGTCTGTTGTAAATATCCTCGTTAAGCTGTACCGATCTGGAGACCTTCTTAATGTCTGCCGGCTGTGCCGATACGAAGAACATTTCAGATCCGTCCGGATTTCTCTGGGTGAGGGTAGGAGAGTAGTGTTTACGTTTCTTCTCGTAGTAACCCTTTTCGGCAGCGTCATTCATTATGGAACTCCAAGAGAAGTGATACTTTTCTTCAAACTGTTCCTTGGAGAGAGTGTCGTGATCGGAGACAAGCTGCTTCCATTGTTCCTCGGTAGCGGATTGTCTGAACTGCTCTGTAACTGTGTTTCTTGCCATAGCAATCACCTCCAAATTTTCTATATATAATATGGTTTACTTTTAGTGGAAGATTAAACTAAATCTAAACATATTATATATAGGAATAGTGAATAAATCAACTAAATATAAACTATGAGTAAACTAATTTAGTTTATAAATAGTTTATATTTAGTTGATTTATGGTGGAGTGGTGGCACGTAGCAAAGTGGACGGAATGAGGAACGAATAAACGGAGCGACAGACGAAAAATGAGCTGCCGGTGGCAGGACTTTTTGTCGGATGGAGTGGAGTGAGTGAGAGACGATTGACGGGAACGGAGCGGAGTAAAATATCGGTTTACACGCTTTGCGAGGTCTTCGACCGAGTGAACGGGTAAACCGATATGTATGGAAAAACACATATGATGTTGTTGACATTTTTAACGGAATGAACTATATTAAATATATACTTTATTGTATGTTTTTTGTGGATCGCGAAGAGGTGGTATTAGATGTCATCTTGATCTAGGTAGAGGTTTAATAGTGGCTTTTCACTACTCTACTAAACGGCTAAAACCTCAGCTGGTCTCGCCATAAAGAGGTATAAAAATCCAGCGTAGACGTTTCGAGTATGCTTTCAGAAAGAAAACGTTAAATCATCTAAGCCGAGTTTTATCCGTTGCTCACTAACTTAACGGAGATCTTGAAGCCTAACAACAAATAAGGATGACTTATCAATCAAAGAATTGAGAACCTTGTAAATCCGGTACAAGCAAATAAAACGGAGATCCTCGGAAGCCAAAACGAGAGAAAGACCGGCTGACTATTCTTCTAATGAAGAAGCACTCGTAAACCAAAGTGATAGCAACGTTGGCTGTATAACAACGAAGGTGATGGCTAACATCCGGTGAGTTCCAACTCAACGTAATCAAAAATGGAACGTGAACGAGAGCGGTAAAGTCTCGGACCGGTAGGCTGATTACCATAGATCAGCGGAGAACCCTCGAACCCACTCCATAAAGGGAACGGCAGAAACCCATAAACTGAAGAAATAATGGCTGGGAACATAACCAAGATAAAGTTTGTACCATCTTAGGATGGAGCGTATGGAGACAGAACCATCTAAAAAAACCTGTTGCCGATTCAGATCCTTCGGGGCTGAGGAAGCTGCTTTGCTTTAACAAACGATATGAATAAGAAAATAATCGGAACAAAGGCATAAGTCTTTGTCTATTCGCATATATAAACCATATTATCTTTAAAGGAAGGAGTGTCTGGAATGGGCTACAAGAATAAAAAGTACCAAAAAGACCTAACACAACAGATAAATGACCGGCTCACAACGATGCTTCATGCCGGAGAAGGTACAAGTAAGAAAGAAGCGATTGCTGATGGTACGGATAGAGAGAAGATATTCTCATACAGCACCTACGAAAGTTATTTTAAACATTGTAAATACTTCTCCAGGTACGTTAGAAAAAATCATCCTGAAGTAACAAACCTGAAGCAAGCGAAGAAATATGTCAACGAGTGGCTTCAGACACGAGTTGACCAGACGGACAAGAACGGAAAGCATCTAAGCGCATGGACGATCACACTTGAACGTGAAGCTCTGGGGAAGCTCTACGGTATCAAACCGGATGATAAGGATTTCTTCCCGGCTCCGCAGCGTCATAGGGCTGATATTGTAAGAAGCCGTGGTGATGCAGTAAGAGACCGTCACTTCTCCGAAAAGAATAATGACGAGTTCGTGAAGTTTTGCAAGGGTACGGGCTGTCGTAGGAACATCATGGAGAAACTTGAAGGGCGAGATCTTACAAGCAGAGCTGACATTGATAGAGAGATTGCTTCTCTGGAAGCTAAGACGAGAACGGAAGCGGAAGAAAAACACCTTAATGTTTTAAAGGATTCCGTAAAGCAGTTTCCAGATCAGGACTACTTTCTCCATCATAGGAAGGACAAAGGCGGCAGAGAGAGATATTCTCCTATTATCGGAGACAACAAACAGCAGATCGTTGACCGTATGAAGGCAACAGCACCGGATGAAAAGGTATGGCAGCACGTTCCGGGGAATGCAGACATTCACGGCTACCGTGGAGAATACGCAACCTCAATTTACAAGATGTATGCCAGACCGATAGAAGAGATTCCTTATGACCGTACCAACCAAGGAACCGGTAAAAAGTTCCAAAGTGGCGTATATACGTGTCGAAAGGACGAGTCCGGCAAGAAACTTGATAAAGAAGCCATGATGAAAGCAAGTAAAGCCTTGGGGCATAACAGACTTGAAGTAGTGGCAAACAACTATATACGAGGGTTGTAATATGATAGAAGTGTTTGAAAGTAACGGATTGACCGGAACAGCATATAGACCGTTGGATGGCAAGCATGGTATGACAGGCTATTATTTAACGGAAGAAGAGATGCGACGTAAAGACGCTGAGGTTTCATCTGCCAAATATAATGCAAACGAAGCCAAGCGTAAAGCTAAGGACGATATAGACAGGGCAAATAGAAATGCTGCTTCACAGGTTAAGAGCGCCCAGGATGAAGCAGAGAAGTCGATAAATAACATAAAAACCAGAGCAAATCAAATAATCAACGATCTGAAAGCCCAGCTTGCACATGAGAAATCTTTGAATGAAAATCTGAAAAGAGTTGCAACGGAAAGAGCAAATAAAGCCAGAAATCTTGATAAGCATGATAGGGGTTATCTGGTAATGAATTGGCAGCCATTTCATTACAAACGAACTATCAAAAACGGAAGAACTACCACCGTCTATGAGTATGATTTTTATAAGATTACAATTCAGACTCCCTGGGATTGCTCTTTGCCGGAATCGAATATAGACAGGCTTGTTATCGAAGCATTAGAGGATGATACGTTGATGATTACAAACGCATCCGACATAAATTGGTTTAAGAATAATGTTACATTAGACGTTGCTATAGATAACGTTGGAGACAATGAGCACATGATTATGCACCGTCAGTATAAGTCCAATGTAAAGGACGGATTTTGGGAAGTAACATTTACCACAAACTTTGAACCAATAATAATAGCCAAGCACAGAAAAAAATATGCGTAACGGTGTCATAACTCAACAGTTTTGGGACAAAATCAAGAATCCCGAAAAATAGGGATTTTTGGTGGTGTCAAAACTTGGTGTCAAAAGTAAGGAGTGATTTTTAGTGATTTACGGGTATGCAAGGGTGTCCACTAAAGGACAGGCGAAGGACGGAAACAGTCTGGAAGCTCAGGAAGCAGAATTGAAAAAAGCCGGTGCCGAAAAGATTTACACGGACGCATACACCGGCACACAAACACATAGACCGGAGCTTGATAAACTTATCGGAGTTCTTCAGGATGGTGATACGATTGTTGTTACCAAGTTGGATAGAATTGCCCGGAGCTTACGCCAGGGAATAGATCTGATTGATAGCCTGGTCGAAAAAGGCGTTGCTGTAAATGTTCTGAACATGGGTAAGATTGATGATACACCTACTGGCAAACTAATCCGTAATGTGATGCTTTCTTTTGCGGAATTTGAGCGTGATATGATTATGCAGCGCACAGCCGAAGGAAAAGCCATTGCAAAACAGCAGCCTGGATATAAAGAAGGTCGCAAAGAGAAGTATTCAAAAGCACAGATAGACCATGCTATGAGGCTTCTGGAAGGATCCAATTCTTATAGACAGGTCGCTGAAATGACAGGAATATCCAAAAGTACACTCATAAGGAAAAAGAAAGGGCTGGCCGTTTAATGGTCAGCTCTTATGCTTTATTTGAAACGAGAGTGTCAAGTTAAGTGTGTAAGTTTGTAAGCGGTGTTATAAACGCGTTTAGGAACCACCCTCCTGTATTGTTAGTATTCCCATCATGTCAAATTCTACAAATATATATTGCAGGACATTTTTCATAATTCTATTATACTGACGTTCCCAAAAGAGCAACTGTAAGTTGCTATGCGGTCGCTCAGATATGTAAAGGTTACTGTTCACACCTTACGGTGCTCACAGCAACTGGATTTGCCCATTCCAGTTGCCTTCGGCAAAGGGGCAAATCCTATATTCAAGACGTAGAACATTCTCACGCTCAGCGCAGCAAGTGCGCAGAGCTGTCTGAACAGTAACCCAATGCTACTGTTTCTCTCATAATTATTCCAAATGTTACATGCCCTTCTCCAATTGAAAATATTGTGAATCCTAAGCGCACTTTCATAAATAACTTAATCAGTTATATAGCAGATATTTTTTATCATTCTGCCCCGCAACTGCCTCTTGGTATAAACTTTACCGGTATCTTCTCTGTTGCCGAATAATCGCTGTCTTTTTTCATATAAGTAAGATATTTGACAGCCTTTCTCGCCCTATATAAGACATCCTGTCGCACAGACGCCAGTGTTGGTCTTACATTTTTACAATCCGCAATGTCATCAAATCCTATCACCCAAATATCACCCGGCACTCTGTATCCATTGTCCACCAGAAAGTATAGAAGCTCTATCGCATAATAATCAGATGCTGCAAATACAGCGCCATATTCTGCGAATTCTTTTTTTCTGACAGCATAATATTTCTTTCGCTCTTCCTTATGCATGGGGATTTCCCAAAAATCCGCTCTCCCTTCAAGCCCATCACACAGTCCTGTATATCTGTCAAAATCAGGGCTCAGCCTGTTGTCAGCTACAAAGAGCACTTTCAGACAATTTTGATTTCTGAGATACGCTCCGACCTGTCGCCCACCATCGTAATCATCCAACACCAGGTTACATATATTTCTGTCATTCTCAAAAAATCCGTCATACACAACAAAGGGTATACGAATCCGGTCCCTGAGAACCTGATACTCATCTGCACAGAATCCCAGAAGAATCATGCCATCCATATTCCACATTGATGAAAAAGACACTGTATCCATGATATCTTTTGCTTTCTTTAGCATCAGAAAATATCCCGCCTTTTCAATCTCATCCGACAATGAATTGATGGCAGCACTGACAAAAGGGTCCTCAAGAACATGCCCTTCATACTTTATATGATCATTTACTACAACCCCGATGATATGGGAATTATTCTGCGCAAGAAGCGTTGCAGCCATGTTCGGAATATAACCCATTTCGCGGAGTTTCTCCTGAACCCGGCGCACAGTACCATCCGAGATTTTTTTTGTTTTACCATGTATTACATTGGACACCGTTGCAGTACTTAGCCCCAATGCATCAGCCACATCCACTATCCTTACTTTATTTTCATCCCACATATTCTTCCTCACTCAATGGTATTCATCCATTTTCTGCTTCTGAACATGAATATCGAAATTATGAACCTTACCAGTTCTTCCTGTGACAGAATAAAATACACCCACACGATGGGCAGTTTGAATACAAGACCTGTCAAAAGAGCAAGCGGCACTCCGATCAGCCAAGTGCCAAGCATATCTATCATCATGATGTACTTTGTTCTGCCACCACTGCGTATGATACCTCCTCCAAGTATCATATTCTGAACCTTTATCGGCATAAGTACTGCAAAAGCGGTTAGAAGAGCTAAGCCGATGGTTCTTACATCATCAGCCACGTTAAACAAATGCACATAAGGAGCTTTTAATACTATTATTGTTACTGACAGTATGATGCTGCCAGCGAAACCATACACACATAGCTTTTTTGATTCCTGATATGCTTTATCATACTCCCTTTCACCAAGACGCTTTCCTACAAGTATTCCTGCCGCCTGGGCGATTCCGCTAAGTGCCCCAATAGTAAGTCCCTGAACCGAACCCGTAAGTGACATTCCGGCAAGTTCGTCTGTGCTCATATGACCATATACGAAGGTATTGATGCTCTGACCAATAGACCACAGAAATTCATTTAATGCAACAGGTATAAGCATGGACAGATACTGCCAGAATCTTTCTTTTCCCAGAGAAACCGAGAAGCCAATCCTGCCATACAGGACAAAAAACATCACTGTAATCAGGACAGCCCCTGCCACCTGGGAAATAACGCTGGCAAATGCCGCGCCCCTGACTCCAAGCATCGGCATACCAAAGTTTCCGAATATCAGACAATAGTTGAGACCTGTATTAATTATCGCAGAAATAAAACCTGCATATAATGGCCATGAGGATTTTCCTCTGCATCTTATGGCAACACCACAAATATTGCTTATACCAAGCGGAATGAATGTCCACCCTATTATTCTCAGATATGCGCTTCCTTCATTAATTACGCTCACATCATCAGTAAACATCTTGATAAACTGTAAAGAAAACACCGTTGACAGAAAAAAGAACGCTATTCCTGTCAGTAGCATTACAAGAAAATTCACACAGATACTTCTTTCCTCAGTCTCCCTGTCATTTTTCCCAATATACTGGGATATCATGATTCCTGCTATCGTGCCTATTGCACCGACAACAAATGAATATATAAATCCTGGCTTCCCTGCTATCTCTACTGCAGCTATACTCTTTTCCCCAAGCTGTCCCACCATTATCTGATCTATCATGGAAAAAGACGACTGGAGCATTGACTGAAGAGCGACCGGTATCGCTATACTTATTACCTTTTTTTCAAAAGACTCTTTCATAAAAAACCCCCTTATCATTTGATTAAATGATAAGAGAAATATCCCATATTCACAATGGGTTAATCGCATAACCCTCATCACATCATTAAGAGAGTCAAACAACCCCCAGATAAATGCTCATGTACGGTAAAGAAGCAAGCAACCGAAAACAATAGATAGACCGCCAGCACTACACTATTCCGAACCAAAGACCAAAAGATAAGCATTTTGAGAAAATCTAAACTTTTGGATTTTCCTACAATGCCGACTACGGCGGAATCCCTCCCACTCCTTATATATTTCTTTCTGTATACATTGAATTTGTATTTAGTAAAATGCAGACAACACCACGGATCGGCTTTTGGCTGGACAATTCCAACCAAACACCGCAGCAGACAGTAGAAACCATTCTGAACGTTAGGAAGCCGGTATGATTGTTACATATAAGGGGAAGAAAAATTTCTTTTAGATACTTGTTTTCCTAAAACTGATGTGATATAATAATTCAATTCCAGAAAAGGAGTAAAAAATATGCGGCAAGGTATTATTAAATAAAACTATAATCAAATAGTGGGAACAAAGGATTATGATAGTCTTATCATTTGAATAATATTTAACCAACCTGATGAAATATATTGTCCATTTAATTCTAGAAATGATATTAATGTATTTAAACATAAAATATTTTTATTATCTAATTCTTTATTATCAAAAAAGATATTTGAAGAATTAATAATTGAATTTATAAATGCATCACTTATTGTATATAATTTAATTATACCACAAGTTTTTGAAAATAATAATATTGTTTCAATACTTCTTAAACATACTGCATTTTCATTATATGATACTAAGATTTTTGAAAAAATTCCTAAGAAAAAACTCCAAGAACTTTCCAAAATATTTTTAATATCATTAATATTTATTTCTGATATTCCTTTATAATATTGATTAAATAAATGACATCTTTTATATAAATCCATTTTATATATAATATCTTCATCTTTATTTTCAAAATAATTAAATTTTAAAGGCCATGATAATATTCTATTATATATATTACATATATATGAATAACCACAAATTCTTACATTTTCATTGTTATTAATATTATTTTTTATATAATCAGAAATTTTTTTAATATAATTACTCATTGGTTTGATTTTACTTTTTTTTTTATTTATATCATTTGATATTTCAATACACATAAATGCTAATTTTGTAAAATATTCATTAATATTAAATGAATATTTTTCATTACTAAAATTATCTAAAACATATTTACCTATAATAATATTAATAATTCTATTTATAATTTCATTCTCATTTACAAAAGGAAGGATATCAAAAATTAGATGTAGTGCTTCATAAATATCATAATTTTTAAAATAAAAGCTTTCAATAAAATAAGTTAATACTTTTATATTAAAAGGACTAGATTGAGATAAATAATTTGAGATTTGATTTTTATCTAATTTATTGAGTGAATATCTTATAAAAAGAGAAACTATATATGATGTATAATCATCATATGTTAAATTACTATTATTTACAATAAATTTTGATAAGAATTTTTTTATTATTTTTTCTTTATCATTTTCTTCATAAATTAATGGAAAATCAGTAAAATAATTCATTAAATTTGAATCAATAATATCATTATCATCCTTATAATTTATTTTTATTTTATCTTTTAAATGATTAAATTCTCTTGTTGATATGATTAAATTGTTTTCTTCTAAAAATTTTAAAATAAAACTTGCATTAATATTAAATTTATCAATTGCTTTATTTATTATATTTCTATATTCAATTTTTTTTTTAATTCTATTTATTTCAATTTTATTTTCTTCAATATTTGATTTTGATATTGAATCAAGCGTAATTGAATATAAATTAGTTATCATTTTATTAACTAAATCCAAACATTTAATTCTAATTGTTTTTAATTTTTTATTTTTTTCAATTGATTTATTATACATACCATCAATATATTTAGTTAAAATTTCTAAAATTCTTTGATAAATATATGGACTATAAAATTCACAATCAAAATTTATATTTAATTCAAAAAGAAATGTATTATTCTCCATAAAAAAATCAATTAAATAATCTTTAATTTCAAAATTATCTCCTGATAAAAGTGGTAAAATAATATCATTTGATAATATTAAAATATGAGAATGAATTTCTAATTTCCAATTTTTTTTATTTAAAATAAAATTTACAATTTGAAAACATTTTTTAAATATATTTAAATCATTATGATCTTTAGAAAAAATCATAACCTTAATAATAGAAGGAAATAAATAATTAGAAATAATTGAATTTATTCTTGAAAAACTTTTCATATCAATTTTCTTAATTATATTAAAAATAATATCAAGAATAATATTTTGTAAATTAGTTCTTTTTTTTCCTTTTATACCAGGTTCTTCAGTATAAGCTTTCATTGATAAAGAAAATAATTGAATCATATTTAAATAATCATTTATAACTTGATCTTGTTCTATATTTCTAATTATTTGTATATTTACAATACTTTCTAATTCTGATATCTTATTTTCACAATTATGAGAACATACAGGAAAATTTATTCTATTACAAAAAAAATTTGCTTGACCTCTACAATAAAAACACCAATTATATTCTCCTTTTTCTATTCCTTTTTCATTTGTTATTTCATTTTTTAATAATTTATCTATTTCATATTTTAATAGAAGATTTAAGTATGTATTTATTTCTTTTTCATTAAAGTTTATTTTTGAATAATGAGAATAATCTATATTTTCTATTTCATTTTTTTTCTTTGATAAATGTTCTTTTTGTTTAAGTAAATCTTCACATAATTGAATTAATGTTAATTCATTTTGATTTTGGTATATTTTTTTCTTTTCCATTTTCTAATAAAAAGAATTTTTTTTTAAATTTTTATTGAATAAAAAATATTATTTATATATTTTTATGTATAAATTAAAAATTGATTGCAATTTTTACAATTTAAATATCTTAATTTTTTTTATTTTTTTCAATTAATTTTTCATACAATTTTTTTTAATAGTATCACATTAATAAAAATAAAAAAATACACAATAAAAAATATTAAATAGTATAAAAAAATTCAAAAATTAAAAAAAAAAATGATGCAAATTTTAAAAGTCCTTTTAATAATAATTCAAATAATACCTTTTTCAAAAACAACATTAACAGCTCCAAACGGTTTATCATGGATTGAATTTACATCTTCAAATGAAATATCAGTAGAAGGTGATTCATTTTCTGATGCAATAACATATGATTTCAAATATATAAAATCAGATGGAACAGAAACTATTTTAGAAGATCAAACATCAAATTCAGCAAATATACCTTGTACAGATAAAAATGGTGAAAAAATAATAATTTCATATCGTTATAAAACATCAGGTGATGTATCAGAATATTCAAATCCAATATCATTTTTTTGTGCTGATGTACCTGGAAAAATTAGTACTTTTAATTATTTATTAGCTGATACTAGTAAAATTATTTTAACTTGGGAATCTCCTAATGATAATGGTGGTAGTCCAATTCTTGGTTATTATATTAAAATGAAGGAAAGTAGTGAAAGTACTTTTTCTGTTGTTTATGATGGTTCTAATTATTTAACAACAACAACAACTATTTCTTCTTATAATAATAATAATTTACAATTAACTACTTATAATTTTCAAATATTTGCAATTAATATTATTGCTGCTTTGTTTAAAACTGATTTTACTGATGATGCAAATAATTCGCCTACTTTAGATATTACTTTACAAAATATTCCTTATTATTCATATTGTATTTTAAGTGGTGATGGTTTGTCTTCTTTTAGTTGGAGTGATGAAGATAAAAGTATTTATATTCAAGCTTATGATTCAACAAATTCAATAATGAATTCTGGAGGTGGAATTTTTATGTATGATATTAGAGATTATTGTACTATTAATTCTTTAAATCCATATTCATTATGTGAAAGATTAACAGATACTAGTGATTCACATTATAATGAAAATATTTTTTCATCTGAATCAGATTATAAGAGTGGTATTTTTATTGATAATAATGATGGAAGTTATACTGCAAAATATAATTTAATTGCAAATGGATGGATTACTTTAAGGGTATTTCAATTGTTTAGTGGTGGTTTAAGAGGACAATATTATGATAATGTTTGGTTTATGGAACCTCCTTCTTTGACAGAAATTGATAATACAATAAATTTTAATTGGGGAACTAATACTATTTTTAATAGTTTATCTGATTTTCTTTCTATAAGATGGATTGGTGCTATTTTATCTCCTGAAACTGCTTTATTTACTTTTACAGTTAGTGCTGATGATGGTAGTAGAGTATTAATTAATAATGAAATTGTTTTAGATCATATTAATTCATGTTGTGATGATTGTACTTTTACTTATAATTTAGTTCAAGGTAATTATTACAATTTAATTATTGAATATGTACAAAAACAAGGAGAAGCAAGAATGAAATTATATTGGGAAAGTGAAAGTATTCCTAAACAAATAATTCCTGAAGGATATTTATTTTATTATGAATATGTTCCTAATTCTCCTTATAGTGTTGAAATAACATCAAATTTAATTTTTTTTGGAAATTGTTATATTGAAAATTTAGATAGTAAATTATATGTTGGGAAAAAAACCTCATTTAATATTATTCCTGTTGATATACAAGGTAATGTAATGACAAATGATGAAACAGCATTTCAAAGTCTATATTTTTCAATATCATTAATTAATACTGATTCTACTATTACAAAAGGAAATATATATACTCAATCAATATATGATAGTACAAATGTTAAATTTACAGTAAGTTTTGTTCCTTTAATCCCAGGTCAATATAATTTAATAGTTTCAAATGGAGGAGAATATTTAAAAAATATTCCAATTGAATTAACTGTTTTATTCGGTGATGTCAGTGAAGTTTATTCAACAATTTCCAATTTAGATAATTCAGATAAAACAGCAGGATTAGCTTTTACTTTTCAAATAAATTTATATGATGTAATGAATAATCAATATTCAAATGATCCTACTGAAGATCCTGATATAACATTAATAGCAAATTGTTTAAATTCAAATAATTATCCATCTCCTTTAGGAATAGTAGATCCTGATTTAAATTTAGCAGATAATTATGCAGGAAATGCAGAATCAAATTCAGATGGTACATATAAATTAAGTATGACAATATTAAAAGCAGATACATATGAAATGTATATTTATATAAACAAGAAAAAAATAACAGGTGCTCCATATACAATAAATGTAATTCCATCAATAATAGATGCTGATAGATGTCTAAGTGATACATTATCTAGTAATACTGTTAATAGTGGAAGTACTATAACAATTCAATATCAATGTAGAGATATGTATGGGAATAATATTAAAACATTATTAACTAGTATGAATGAATATTCTGCTAAAATAATTTCTTTAAGTGATTCTTCTTATTCTGAAAGTGGTACATTAAGTGATATTAGTGGTAAGGAAGGTTGTTATGAAGTTTCTTTTACTCCAATTAAATCAGGTACTTATAATATTACTATAACAATTAATAATATTATTATTCCTCAAATTAAAATTATTGTTAATCCATCAACTGCAGATTATACAAAATCAATTGTTACAATAACTAATTTAAAATCTAGTTATGTTGTTGGTGAATATATTCAATTTAAGATTATATCATATGATATTAATGGTAATTTAATTGATAGTGATACAACTTCTGAATATAAAATTATTCCTTTAGGAACTGATTCATCTAATACTTTTAATAATGTAGAATATATAGCTCAAAGTTCAGGAAATGGAATTTTTATATATAAATTACAATTAACCTATATTGATACTTATACTATTAATGTCAAATTAAATGATAATGATATTTTAAATTCTCCATTTTCAAATATAAAATTTACACCTGATATTGCAAGTGATTATAGTAAAATAAGTACTTATATAAGTAATGATATTGTTGCAGGTAGTACTAATAATATTTATAAAGTAAAATTATATGATCAATATAATAATTTAATCACTGATCAAGGAAATGAGACAGTTATTTTAGATTTTATTAATATTGATAATACATCAATTACTTATTCTTTTATTGGAAAATATAATTATGATTCAACAAATTATGAAAATTATTTATTTAGTAGTGTTTTAATTGATAAAATTGGGAAATATAGTATATCACTTAAAATAACAAATAATTTTGGTTTAATTGGTTATTATTATCAAAATGTTGATTTTCATAATTTATTAATTAAAAAAAATCTCAATTATCATCCAACTTTATATTCAAAATATTATACAAGAATAGATGAAACAATTGATTTTAATTTAGGATATTCTTCTTTTATGGATAATTATCCCAGTAAATTAATTTCTGTTGTTTGGGAAGGTTATTTAAAACCAGATTCATCAGAAATATATACAATAACTTTTGAAGTACAAGGAAGAATATTAGTCTATATAAAAGATATTTTAGCAATTTCCTATTCAGATACAAAAAATTCTATTACAAGTTCAACAGATACAAAAAATTATGTAAATATTCCTTTAGATTCTTCAGTATATACTCCAATCAAAATTTTATATTTAAAAGATGAAGATGTATTAATAACAGTTATAAAAATGTATTGGGAGAGTGATACAATTGAAAAACAAATAATACCAAAATATAATTTATATAGTGATTTATATAACGATGAAAAAATATTAACTGTAATTAATGCAGATACATCACCAAATACATTCACAATTTTAACAGATAATTATAATGAATTATGTTCTTTAAATGGTGAAAGTAAATTTACTTTTCAAATATATGATTTATATGATAATATACAAACTTTAAATCAAGATACAATAACTGCATATTTTCAAAGTGTAGTTGATAGTACATTAAAATATACATGTTCTATTTCATATGATTCATCTAATTATATTTATACAGTATCATATACTATTACTACATCAGGAGAATATAATTTATTTGTTTCTATTAAAGTAAATGGTGTAGGTAGTGAAAATATTTTAAGTTCATTTAAAACTTTTTCTTGTTTAAGTGAAAGTAGTTCAGTTACAATAGATATATCAAGAACTGTTGTTACTGGTGATGGATTAACCACTGCAATTGCAGGTGAAGATTCATATATTTATTTACAATTATATGATTCTTTAGGAAATCAAGTTTCAGCTTCTATAAATAATTTAAATATTCAAAGTTCAATTTCATCAAATGATGAAACAGTAAGTAATGAAAATATATATTATGATTCAACACTTGCAAAATATGTAATTAAATATATTGCTTATACTACAACAAGTCAATATAATATTGTAATAAGTGTAAGTAATACTATAGTTAAAGAAAGTACAATGACATTAAAAAATAATATACCATCAAATATTAAAAGTGTATATAGTGGTTTATCTTCAAGTATTTCAGTTAATTTTGGTTCTTCAAATACATTTAATATTATTTTAAAAGATTCATATTCAAATTTAGTTGTTGATCAAAGTTATAATATTTATTCTGTTGTAGATGGTAATTTTGATAAAGTTAAAGGAACTGTAATTCAAGAAACTAGTGATTTATCTTTATATAAAATTACATATTCAATTAATGCTTTAAATGATACATATAGTGGATGTGGTATTGGAAAAATTAATTCATATGCTTTGAAAAATGGGATTAAAATGTTTATTTATGATAATTATTATTTAAGTGGAAATTATAATGCTTCTTTAACAATAAATGAAGTTTCTCTTTCTTTGGCAGAAGATGATTTATTATTAAATTTATATGATAAATTATATAAAAGTATTCAATTTAATTTTTATTTTAAAGCTTCTTATAATGAAGATTATACATTTATTTTAGATACAAATAAAAATAATATAAGATTATTTATTGATGATGTATTAGTGATAAATTCTTTTGATTCTGAATTAACTACTCAATATTCATATACAAAAACATTAGTTGCAAATACATTTTATAATTTTAGATTAAATTTATATATTGCAGAAAGTATTGTTTCAATTTTATTAAGTTATTATAGTTCAACAGAACAAGTAACTTCAATGAATTCAGATAATGGAAATGTTTTTTATGATATAGGAGAAGGTGTATCAATTGAAAATAAACAAATTAATATTTTAACATATTCTCCTCCATCAAAAATAACAACTTTTTATGAAAGTACTTCATCTTATAGTCAATCAAGTGTAACATTTAATTGGGAAGCACCATTTGATAATGGATGTAGTGAAATTACAAATTATAAAATTAAAAAATATGATTCTTCAACAAGTTCATATAATGATTTGGATACTGTTTCAAATACAATATTTACATATACAGATTCAAATAGTATATCACCTGGTAATGAATATAAATATAAAATTTTGGCAATTAATGCTATTGGTGATGGGAAAGAAAGTGAGGTTTTATCATGTTATAGTATTACTTTAAGTTCTGAACCTTTAAATTTAGATATTAGTAGATATAATGATGAAAATATTAAAATTTCATGGGATGTACCTTCTGATACAGGAACTGGTGATAGTACATATGCAATTAAATCTTATTATTTAGAATATAAAGATTCTTCATTAAGTAATAATGAATATATAGAAATTTATTCTGGAACTGATACTTCATTTTTATTTAATATTATAACAAATAAATTTATATATGGTCATACATATTATTTTAAAATATCATGTTCAACTCAAAGAGGAAATTCAACATTATTTAGTGAAAAAACATATTTATACAGTACAACACCATCTAAACCATTATCACCTCCTATAATTGATTCATCAAATACTAATAAAAATCAAGTATCATTTTCTTATCTTCCAGTTACATCTTCAAATGGAGCAGCAATTACAAATTATAATATATATATAAATGGTGACACAACAGCAATAGATAATGGATTAAATTTACAATATACATATACATCAGTTACAGAAGGGGAAGGATATTCATTTCAATATTCAGCAGTCAATTCAAATGGTGAAGGTCCAAAAAGTGATTTATCATTAAGAATGCTTGCTGCAGTTTTACCATCTGCTCCTCAAAATTTAATAAAAGATTCTTCAAATTTAGTTAAAGGATATATATCAATATTATGGGAAGCACCAAATGATAATGGAGGATTAGAAATATTAGGATATAAAATATATTTAAATAGTGTTTTAAATACTATTGTCCAAAGTAATGTTTTATCATATAATTTCACTAATTATATAAATCCATATATAAGTAATACAATAAGTGTAAGTGCTTATACTATATTAGGGGAAGGTGATAAAATAACAATTAGTGATATTTATTCAACATCAATTCCAGGAAAAATAACTTTTATTACTTTATTAAGTGTTTCATCTACTGAAATTTCAATTAAATGGAATAGTCCAAGTGATAATGGTGGAAGCTCAATTATATCTTATGACATAAGGAAAAATGATGGAAGTGAATTTGGACAAAATTATGATTCTCCAATTACAGTAACAGATACTTCATATACTTTTTCTTCTTTAACTATATCTACATATTATTCAATTCAAGTAAGGGCAAATAATATTAATGGAAATGGTGAATGGAGTAATTATGTTACTTATTATACGGCCGATCCTCCAGATGATGTTACAAATTTTGAAATCGATAAAAGTAAAACTAATACAACTCAAATATTTCTTACATGGGATATCCCAACTAATAATGGTGGATGTGATATTTATGGTTATAAAATTTATTTATCAGATGGTACATTAATATATAATGGAAGTTATCCTTATTATATTTTTAATTATGCAAAAAATATTATTTCTTCAAGATATTATACATTTAAAATTTATTCATATAATTGTCAATATGATAGTATAAATGGTGTTTCAGTTTCAGGTTATAGTGCAAAAGTTCCAAATAAAATGAATTCATTAGTTATATATGAATATACAAGTACTACAAGTATAACAGTATCAATTGATAATTCAGTTTATGATGGTGGAATGCCAATAAAATATTATAATATTTATCAAGATCAAACTAAATTAAGTCCATCATATGATATTTCATCAGTTGCTCAAAATAATAAAATTACAATTAATAGTTTAACTTTGGGTACTGAATATAAATTAAGTATTAGTGCTGAAAATATTATTGGTGAAGGTGATATTTCAGAAGAAATTAAATTTACTTTTGCAAATCCTCCAAGTGAACCACAAAATGTTGCAATTAGTAAAAATGAAAATTATTTTTATATTAGTTGGTCTGCCCCTTCATCTAATAATGGTGATGATTCAATTGGTTATAAAATTTATTTGAGTTATTATATTGATAAGACAAAATTAAATTATTATAATTTAATTTATGATACTGAAAAACAAAATGGAATCTATAAATATAAATTTATAAATGGAACAAAAATTTCTATATTAGAAGGAAAATTATATTATGTATATATTGTTTCATATAATTCAGCAGGGGAATCAAATAAAGTTTTTACTCAATTTAAATATGGAAAATTACCAACAACACCATATAATTTAAAATTATTTGATTTAAGTATTACAAATAATTATATTAAAATCCAATTTAAAAATGATTTATCTGGAAATATTCTTCCAATAACAAAATATTCTCTTCATAAAACTTATCTTACATCATCATCAGATATTGATTATAGAATATCTTCAATAACATATGATTCAAATGGTAATTTTATAATTAGTGATACAAATTCAATATCATCATACAATATTGGAGATAAAGTAACATATAAATTAAAAAGTATAAATGAAATAGGAGAAAGTGATTATTCATCTTTATTAACAGTTACATTATCATCTTTACCTAATCCTCCAACTAATTTAGCTATTTCTGAAAGAATTAATAAAACATCAATTTCAATTAAATGGGATAGTGATAATTTAATTTCAAATAATATTCCTACTTTAGGATATGTTATATATATTTATTTAAATTCTGTTATTGAAAATACTATTACTACAACTGGAGTAGAATATACTTTAACAAAATTAACTCCTGGGAAACAATATACAATTTATTTAAAATCTATTAATGCTTTAGGTGAGAGTGAAAGTTCGAGTGATAATGTAATTTTTTATGCAGGAACAATTCCTTCAAAAGTTTTAAATGTTAAAAGAAATGAAAATAATTTAAGTAAAACTTCAATTTCAATTTTATTTGATCCACCTGAAGATAATGGAGGAAATCCAATATTATATTATCATATATATAATGCTGATGATAAATCATTACTTATTACTATAGATACTTCTACAATTACTAGTGATTTAGGATATACTTTTTCTTCACCTACTTCAGGAGAAAAATTAAATTTAATTATAATACCTGAAAATATTATTGGAAAATATGAAAATGAGGAAATATATTCTTTTATATGTGGGATTTATCCATCACAACCATCTTCTCTTTCATTAAGTAAAATAAATGTTATTAATTCAAATGGAAATAAATGTAATGTTTATATTTCATGGTCAGCTCCTTCTGATAATGGTGGTACTTCAATTATAAAATATACACTTTATTTAAGCTCAGATGGTATTCAATATAATCCACATAATTTAAATATTCCAACTTATTCTATTTCTTCTTATTTAATTACTAATTTAAATTTAGGAAGTACATATTATGTTAAAATTGTGGCATATAATATTATTGGTGCTAGTGATGAATATATTGATAATTTTATTCCCAGTTCAGTTCCTTCAAAACCATTAAATTTAGTTATTACTAGTACAGATACTCAAATAATTAATTTAAAATGGGATAAACCTTTAAATAATTATGGTTCTTCAATAATAACATATAAAGTATATTATATGGATATTACATCATCATCTTCATCAATTCAAAGTGTAGAAACTAATAGTGTAATAACTTCATATCAATTAAATTCACTCACAGTTGATATTCAATATAAAATATATGTAACTGCAGTTACATATAATGGTGAAAGTCCAAAAAGTAATTCTATAATAGGTTATTCATCTGCAGTTCCATCAAATTTATTACAACCTACTTTAGTCCCAAATTCAAGGACATCAAATTCATTTCAAATAACATGGGATTCTTCATCAATAGTTTCAACACTTTCAATATTAGGTTATGATATATTTGTGAAAGATTTAAGTTCAGAAAATTCAGATTATATAATAGTATATGATGGAAAATATATTAATAATGTAAATACAGTAACAATTTCAAATTTAAATAATGGACATTATTATAATATAATATATTATGCATTTAATAAAGCAGGAAAAAGTGATAAAAGTCCGATATTAAAATTACTATGTGGTTCAGTGCCTTCTTCTCCAACTAATTTATTATTAACATCAGTATCATCAACTAATATTGAAATATCATGGTCATTTACAGATACAAATAATGAAGGTAGTAATATTCAAATAACAGGATTTAATATTTATAATAATAATAGATTATTAAATAGTGATTTATTAAGTAGTGATACTCTTACTTATACAATATCAAATTCTATTGTTGGTACTACATATGTATTAACATTAACAGCAAATAATGAAATTGGTGAAAGTTTACATAGTGATTCTTTAACAATTGTAGCTGTTGATTTACCAGATCCACCTACATTATCTTTAACAAAAAAAGATATAAATTATTGTATGTTATCTTGGACTTCAGTTACAGCACCAACAGGTTCAACAATATCAAAATATATATTATATAATGATGGTAATATAATTTATCAAGGAACTTTATTAACTTATACTCATTCATCTTTAGAAATTAATAAAAGTTATTATTATACAATTGTATCTGTTAATGAAGCAGGAAGTTCAAGTGAATCAAATCAAATTGAATGTTTAACAAATCCAGTTTCAAATGCTCCGGGTGCAATTACTTTAATATCTTCTAGTAATACAAATATAAATATTAAATGGACTCCTCCTTCAATAACATACTCAAGTATAGCTTATTATAATCTATATATGAAAGAATATAATACAAATAATGATTTTAGTATAATTTATACTGGAAATGATTTACAACACAATGTTGATACTGGAATTACTGAGTTAAAACAATATGAATTTAAAGTAAGTGATGTTGATGCTGAAAATAGAGAAAGTGATTATAGTAATGTTGCTATTTTTTATGCAGCAGGAGTGCCTTCTATTATTTCTGATTCAAGTATTACTTTAGAAAATTATAGTAAAAATCAAATTAAAGTTTCTTGGACTTATACATCATCAGGAAGTGAATTAACTCTATTCTATTATATTATATATATTGAAGGAGATGATTATAATAATAAAATTTATGTTGCTGATAAAACATATTATATTGTAAGTGGATTAACATATGGAAAAACTTATTCTATTAATATTAATTCTGTTAATGCTGTTGGTCAAAGTAATAATAGTACAACAAAAAGTATTACAGTTATTTATAATCCAGATCCTCCAACAAATATGAAAATAACGTCAATTACAGAAAATTCATCTGATAATTCATATTGTGATATTAATTTGTCTTGGGAAATATCAAATCAAGATAATGAACCAAATATGAGTATTACTGGATATACAATTAGTGCATTTTTAGTTAATTTAGATAATACTATTGATACTAATGAAATAATTCTTTATGATGAAAATAGTAATACAAATAATTATTGTACAGTTACTGGAAAGTTATTGAAAGGAAATAAATATTTAATGAAATTTTATTCATATAATCCACTTAAATCATTAACTTACTCATCATTAACTTCATTAATTTCATTAAAACCAGAAAAAATAACATCAGTAAATATATTATCAAGATCAACAACCTCAATAGAATTAACATGGGATGTACCTAATAGTGATACAACAATAATATATTATAAAATATATTTATTGGATGGAACAGAATTATATACATATATTAATAGATATATTTTTGAAGATTTAATAACAGGTTCTTCATTTTCAGTTCAATTATCATCAACTAATTCTATAGGTGAAAGTGATTTAAGTGATTCTTTCTCATATACAATTTATGGATTACCATCATCTCCAATTAATATTTATTTGGATTCTTATAGTGAAAGTAATATTAAAATAAAATTTAATCCTTCAAATAATGATGGTGGAGATACAATAACAAAATATAATATTTATAGAGGAACTGATAATATATTAAGTAGTTTTACCAAAATTCATTCATTAACTAATTCAATTGATTCTTCTTTATTAGAATATGATGATACAACAGTTTCATCATGTTTAAATTATTATTATACAATAACAAGTGAAAATTCATATGGAGAAAGTGAGTTATCACTTGATTATTATATAAATGCCAAAACTCAATCTTCTCCTAAAAATTATGATTCTGAAACTCCAAAAGTAACTAAAATTGGTGATAATTCCCTTCTTATTAAATGGAATGAAATTTCAACAAGTAATAATGGAGGATGTTCTGATGATATAAAATATAAATTATATATGAGTAAAAATGATGATTCTTCTTTTAACTTAATCTATGATGGAATGGAATTGTTTTATTCTGTTTCAAATTTAAATAATTATGAATATTATTATTTTAAAGTAATTGTATATAATTCAATTGGAGAAAGTGAAAGTTCCATTTCAACTAAAATATTAACAGGAAGTAAACCATCATCTCCTTCAAATTTAAAATTAGTGTATAGAAAAGATAGATTATTAAATGGAAATGGAGAAACATTAATAAAAGTTAAATGGGATTTAATATCAGATTCAATTTTAGGATATAATGTATATTTTTCAACTGATGGTTCATCATATAATTATGTAACTCAATGTAAAGAATTATCATCAACAATAAATTATTGTGAATTAGATTCTACTCAAAATTCAATATCTGAAGGAAATTATTATTATATTGTAGTAACATCATATAATATTATAGGTGAAAGTGATTATTCAAATATATTAAAAGTTATTGCTGGTGAAATACCTTTTATGCCAACTGAAGATTTGACAATTATTTCTTATCCAAAATTAAATTTAATAAATATTAAAATTCCAAGTTCATCAATTACATCATCAATTTATGGTTCGATAAATCCATCTAAATATTATATTAAAATGAATGATAATGTTATTAGTAGTACTATTAGTACTGTTGTTAATATTGAGGGATTAACAATTGGTTCAACATATACTTTTAAATATGCTTTAAGTAATATAATTTATGAATAAAATAATTTAAATAATGAAGAATTAAATTATGGAAATGAAATGTTATTTTTTTTATCTGAATTACCTAATCAAGTTATAAAATTACAATTTGATTCAACTACATTAAATACAATATTTCCAGATAAAGTAAAAATTACATGGGATCCTTTATCAACAAATTCAAATCTCCCTCTTTTAAAATATATAATAACAATAACAGATATAACAAATAGTAATTCAGAATCAGAAATTGAAATATCACCAATATTATCTTCATATTTAATAACATCATTAATCCCAGGAAATAAATATTCATTTAAAATAAAAGGAACAAATCAAATAGGAAATGGTGAAGAATCAGATTCAATATCAATGATATCTGGAATAAAACCAATTGAAATGAATTCTCCTGTCATTTCTTCTTATACTAAAAATTCCATTTCATTAACTTGGTCACAACCTTCAAATTTAAATTCAGGTGGTACATCTTCAACAGGATTAACAATTAGTAATTATAAATTATATATGAATTCAATATTAATATTTACTACTTCAGATTTATCAACTTTACCATATACAATATCAAATTTAAATACTGGTAATATTTATATATTTCAATTAATTTGTACAAATATTTTTGGAGATAGTCCCTTATCAGATGAAACTACATTAACTTTATCAACTTATCCATCAGCACCTACAAATGTTATAATAAATTCACAATCTTCTACATCAATTTCTTTATCTTGGGATAAACCAACATTTAATGGAGGTGCTCCAATAATTAAATATGAATTAAAAATATATAATTCTGATAAAAATACTATTATATTAACTGAGAGTGAATTGACTATAACTTCATATACATTTAGTGGAATAAAAGCAGGAAGTACTTATATTTTTACTTTAAGAGCAATTAATCAATTTAGTATTAATAATCCTGATGATAGTAAATATAATTGGTCAGATGATATAACTGGTTATGCTTATGATATTCCATCTAAAATTGAAAACATATATATTCAAAATGTTGAAAAATATAGTGGAGAAATTTATTGGACTGGTTTATTAACTAGTGAAGAATATGGCTATGATTCTTCTGTTCATTATAATTTGGAAGTTTCTTATGGTAGTGTTGATTATGATTTAATATATTCTGGACCTTCTGTATCTTATTCTTTTTCAGTTCCTGTATATGATGAAACTTATTCATTTAGATTAAGAGTAAATAATACAATTGGATATAGTGAATATAGTAATATTTTGACAACAAAATTTAGTTCAATTCCTGAAAAAATGTCTCCTCCTAATTTCGATGAATTAAATACAGATAGTAGAAATAATAAAATCCCATATATAAAAGTATCATGGACAAATAGTAACAATGATAATTCAATAACTGGTTATAAATTAGAAATGAAATTATCATCAGATTCTGATACATTAATTTCAACCATATATGAAGATATAAATATAAATACATTATCCTATACTATATATCAAGATAATAATAATATCATTGTAGGAAATACATATGATTTTTATATAAGTTGTAAAAATGAAAGAGGTTACTCTGATAGAAGTGAAAAATTAAGTGTTTTATTTGCTACTGTTCCAGATGCTTTAACAAGTTTAAATTCAAATTCAGTAACAAAAAATTCTGTCACTTTATCATGGTCAATTTCAAATATTTTTAATGGAGGAAGTGAAATACAAGGATATATTTTACAAAATAAATTATCAACAGATACATCTTATTCAAATAGTATTACAGTATCAGGTATAACTACATTAACATATTCATATTCATCATTAACAACAGGTTTAACATATAATTTTAGAGTAGCAGCCTTTAATGCTATTTCAGATGAAAATTTATTAAATTTCAGTGATGAAATTTCAGTTTTAATTGGAACAGTTCCAGGAAAAATAACAACTTTTCAACAAGATTTAACAAATTTAGTAAAAAATCAAGTTACAATAAAATGGAAAGCCCCATCTGAAAATGGTGGATTAGCAATAAATTCATATACAATAAAAAGAGAAACAACTATAGATAGTGGAATATATATTTCAATTAAAACAATAACATCATCAACAAATACTTTTTCATATTCTGATACATCACCAACATCTCCAACTCAAAAATATAAAATTTTATGTACAAATAATATAGGTGATAGTGAAGAAAGTGATGAACTTAATACATATATAGGAATTAAACCTGGGAAAGTTATAAATTTATCAGCAACATCAATTAGTTCTACTTCAATAACTTTTAAATATGATGAACCTGATAATGTTAATGATTTAAATAATCCTATTGATCATTATTATATTATTTCTTCTTCACCTATTTCATCTTATACTTATTCTCCTGTTGATAATAATTTAAATTTAATTTATACTCTAGATAGTATTACATCAGATCCTGGAACTTCTTTTAAATTCAAAGTTTATGCTCATAATAATTTAGGTAATGGTGATTATTCTGATGAAATTACAATTTTAAATTGTGATTCTCCTGGTACTCCTGTTATTACTGTTAATTCAAGAACTGTTGATTCTATTACTTTTTCCTTTAGTCCTCATTCAAATGATATTACAGATACTTCATGCCCAATTAAAACATTTGAATTTTATAGAGGTAGTTCATTAATTTTTTCTCAAACAAATAATATTTTATCATATACTGATTCAGGATTAATAAATGGAGTAACTTATTCATATACATTAA
>JAEEGK010004797.1_pt1 | contig 32957 bp, 25 predicted proteins | sample 8958771 | NCBI WGS metagenome assembly JAEEGK01 (sample SAMN16246547, study PRJNA631951) | gut metagenome | biome: gut microbiome; feature: rumen; material: SC-attached | host: Bos | place: Iran: Karaj | collected 2018-10 | reverse complement strand
AGTAATAATTAGCACTAATTTAGCACTAGAGTGGTAGTTGAAATGTTGTAAATAAAAGTAAATTAATAAGATTTGCCTAGGATGTCGAATCTCCCACAGACCACAAAAAAGCCTCCAAATTATGGAGGCATTTTTTTATTTTCCAAACATTTCCTTAGCCTTATCCATCTTTGTCGGGATGTCTACACCAAAGGGGCAGCGGCTCATGCAGGCACCGCAATGGGTGCATTCGCCGGCGTGGTGAGGAAGGGCGTCGTATTGGGCTTTCAGGTCGTCGTTCATGCCGTTGGTCTCGGCTTTGTCGAGTAACTCGTTGACTTTGGCGATGGGAATGCCCACGGTACAGGGCGAGCAGTGGTTGCAATAGGTGCAGTCGCCGCTTTTGGCATCCTGTTCGCACTTGCCGACGACGGTGTAGTCTTTCTCGGTCTCGGAGGCATGCATCCAGTGGAGGTCGCGTGTCAACTCGTCCATGTTGTCGATGCCAAGGATACAAGTGGAGATGCAGGGTTTGGCCAGGCAGTAGGCGATGCACTGTTCGGGGGTGTAGGCTACGCCAAGGGGCGAGGTCTTCTCGTCCAACAGACGGCCGCCACCGCCGAAGGTCTTCATCACGGTCACGCCGATATGGTGGGTGGCGCAGTAGTCGTAGAACTCCACGCGAACGGGGTCGATGCCGGCCTGCAGATTTTCCATGGCCCCTTTCTCCCAGGGGATGGCTCCGCCGCGTAGACGGTCGAAAGCGGGGTTGAGGCTGAACATGATGACCTCTACCCACCCGCTCTTGGCGGCCATCAGGGCTACCTCGGCGTTGTGGCTGCTGAGTCCTATGTGTTTGATTTTCCCTTCATTCTTGAGTTGGAAAACATAGTCGAGGAAGGGTGAGTTCTGTATAGCCTCCCACTCCTCGCGGCTGTCGGTGATGTGGATCATGCCCACCTCGATGTGGTCGGTTCCGAGCCGTGTCAGCAAGTCCTCGAAGCCAATACGGGTAGAATCGAGGTCGCGGGTGCGGGTGTGTTGTCCGTTGGCCCAAACGGTGCCGATATGACCTTGGATGATCATTTCGTCACGACGGCCCTGCAGGGCATAGCCGATATTGGAACGGGTGACGGGATTTGCGTCGTAGATGTCGATGTAGTTCATGCCGCTGTCGAGGGCCATGGTCATCAACTCAAGCGAAGCAGCACTGTCGATTTTCTCGAATCCTCCGCAGCCAATGCTTATCTCGCTGACCATGAGGCCCGTGTTTCCCAGAGGACGGAACTTCATGTCGGTCTGATTCTCCGGCTGCTTGCAGCCCACGACTGTAAGCAGCGCGGTTGCGCAAAGCGTCAAAATGGTCTTGTTCATTGCAGTAGAGTATTATTGTTTAATGTTTTGACATAATAACGCGCCGATGGGAAAAATATTGTTAAAGTTTTTCTCCGAGGACGCACCAGCGAATGATGGGAATGCGCCGGATGATTTCGAAGACCACCCCATCATGGCCAGATACATGAGATAGCCAAATGGTTTGTTGAGGGGGTGTACATGTACTGTGGTTTTGGTTTCTTGTTTACAGTAAAATCAAAATCTTGGTTTGTCGAGACGCATGATGCGGACGGGTTTGTTGGCGCCGAGTTGTAGGTTGCTGCAGCGGTTGACTCTGCCAGTGTCGCGGAAGCCGCACTTCTCCATCACTTTGCCGGAAGCAGGGTTGTCGGGGAAGTAGTCTGCCCAGAGAGTGTTGAAGTTTTTTTCGTTAAAACAAAAGTCTATCAGCATTCTCAGCGCCTCGGTGCAGATGCCTTGGTTCCAGTAGGGGCGAGCAATCCAATAGCCCACCTCGGCATCGTTCTCGCCGATACCGATATTGCTCTCTCCAAAGATGAAATAGCCCATGCATCCTATCGGCTCGCCTGTCTTTTTCAATTCGATGGCCCACATGTGGTCGCTATTGAAGAGGGTGCGGATAATCTCGAGGCTTTCCTCGACGCTCTTATGCGGCGGCCAGCCCGCACGCGGCCCTACCTCGGGGTCGGAGGCGTATTTGTATAGCGTTTCTGCGTCGCTCTCGCGCCACGGGCGTAACAATATTCTATCTGTTTCCATATTAGTCATGATAATCACTGTCTTTCCATTCAAATTTCACCGTTTCCGGCACCAGATATTTGCCTATCTTGTAGTCGATGTTGGCTTTGTGGGCCTGACTGAGTTGGTGGCAGCGACGCACACGGTACATCTTGCCGTCTTTGATGAAATGGGCACCCGTCTGGTGGAAACGGAAAGGAACTCCTTTCGCCATGCATTGCTCACGGATGGAGATCACCCAGTCGTAGTCGCACGGCCGCGCGTCGACGCCCGACTCGCCACCTACCGACACCTCCTCTATCGTTTCGTCGAGGTAGGGGGTGAGATCTATTGCCGTCAGCAACGGCGAGGCGATGATGCTCTTGTGGCGGATGGGCAGTGAGCGGAAGATGGGCAGGCGGTAGTCGGTCATCGCCTGGTTCTCCACGGTGCAGCCCACCAGGACGTTGGGGTAGCCATCGCCCCAGTCGTCGGGCACACACTCCATAAAGCGGTCGATGCGCTTGGTGAAGAAGAAAAACCAGAGGTCGCTCCGCAACCGTATCATATCCCAGCATTCAGGCCGCCATGCATCGGCATCTTCGAGCAGGAAATCGGAGGTGAAGCAGGTGAAGACTAACTTCCCGCTCTCTATCTTCCACGACTTGTCGCGCTTCTTCTTAATGGGGAGATTGAAATTGCCTGTCTTGCGACACACGCTACTTGCAATTTCGCTGCCATACATTTCGTCCTGCCGGTAGACATAGCAATACTTGCACCCAGGGCTGATTTTGGTGCACCCATGCCAGGGGTTCCAGTCGGCGTATATCTCCCAATGTTCGGACATGCAACATTAACGGAATGCTGATGGTTTTATTGTGGCAGTGAACGAAAGCCAAGGCTAAAACAGCCTTGGCTTTCGAATCTCTGCCGCTCACTCTATCGGTATCTGTATCACCGACAGCCACTGCTCAGGGTCTTTTTGGTTCCAGGCACCATCAATATAGCAAGTGCGATGCTGACCAATCACCTTATAGCCGTGTTCCTCGATGTAGCGGAAGGCCTCGACAAACGAGTCATAGAATTGCTCGTACGGGCCGACGTGCTTTACGCAGAGTGCCTTGGGCACCTCAGGCAACCGCTTGAACTGGATGATGGCGCTGTCCTCGCCTATCTCCTCCACCTGCTCGCAGTACTCGATATCAATGTCTGTCGGTGTGTACTCTTTGTTGTGCTCGACGGTAAAACAGTAGCCCGGTGGCGGACACTTGCAGCCGAGGCGCTGCATTTCTGGGCCGATCTTCTCGACACACATCGGGCCGATGGCGGCGTAATTGGGGATGACCTCGCGGTGCGAGGCGACGATAATTGACGGGAGAGTTTGAATGCTAAACTTTTCCATTGTTGTGATTTGTTTGCGGGAGTCCCTCCAGTTGAGTAGCCTTTCGCGGCGGGCAACCAGCTGCCGCAGCAGCCGTTCCGTCTCGTTGATTTTCTCGTCCATCTGCCGGATGCTGGGCGTGGACGAGTCGTCCTCAAGCAGGTCTTTGATTTCCTCAAGCGAGAAACCGAGCCTCTGCAGGTCGCGGATGCTTTGCAGCCGCTGCATCTGGTCGATGCTGTAGTAGCGGTAGCCCGTCCACTCGTCCACCTCGTCGGGCAGCAATAACCCCTTTTGTTCGTAGTGGCGCAAAGTTTTTACGGTCGTCTGCATCAACTTTGAGAACTCTCCGATTGTTAGTTTTTGTTTGTAAATCATCATCGTACGATAATAATGCTTGTTTGATATCGGCTGCAAAGTTAATACATGACCTAAGGGACGAGTCAAGAACTTTAACAAACTTTAACGTTTATAAGCCTCAATACTTTTTTTTGTAACAAATAAACCAATCTCTATCCATTGTTTTATCTTATTGTTCTAACAGTTGTCTTGCAATGTTTGCTATTACTGCCTCAGATGGTGAGTGCTTGGCGAAAACGGCGATAATGACGTGGCTTCCATCGGGCATAAGAATGATACCTGCATCGTTCATGTCTTGCACTCCATTAGACGATGGGAATCCTGTACCTGTCTTATGTACGAGACGAGCATCTGCGGGTATCGCAGCAGGGATTCGTTTCTGTCCTGTTGAGCAGTTTGCCATCACCTCCCAGATGAATGTCAGATATGGGTTGTCGTCTTTACTATAATAAAACCACTCGAACAGACGAACTATTTCGGCGGGGGTGGAACTGTTTTCGATGGCCTTTGCCGGATTCTTCTGCATTTGTTCCTCCGTCATGCGGATATTGATATCGGGGAATCCAAGTCTTCTTATGTACTTCTCTACTGCTTGGGGCTTGCCGCAATATTTGAAAAGGAGTTCGCACGCATTGTTGTCGCTCTGTCCGAGAGACAATTCCAACAGTTCCGCATACGAAAAGGCCATTTTACCTTCAAGTCGTTTTAGCATTGGTGACCATGTGTCTTGCATCAAATCAGCCTTATCGACAACAATCGTGTCATCAAGAGCCAATCCTTTCCGACTCAGGTAGTCGGCGACGTATAAAGCCTGCGGAAACTTCATCACGCTATGCATGGCAAAACGCTCATTCTCGTTAATGCCACTAACGGAACCATCACGCATGATACACGCACCATAGCTTGATGGTCCGGTACTGTCGCTTATTGGCTCTTGCGCTAAACACGATATAGCAACCAAAGCATAAACTATTGCTACTATCTTTCTCATCTTTCAATCACACCAATTGTCCGGGCAGATGCAGTTTCTCTTTTGGTGGGAAGGTGGATTCGTAGGCCTCGAAGGCTTCGGGGTTCTCGTCGGCGACGAAGTAGCCCTTGGGCGGGCAGTAGGTACCCTCGCGATTGCCCCAGTAGCCAGGGATGAGCTCCTGGGCAAGGAAGAAGGGGACCTCCTCCTCCTTAGGCATCTCATGATAGTGGATGCGGAGCTTGCTGGCGAGGTCGAAGCCTGCGTGGCGGTAGAAGTCGATGTTGCCCTCCATCTGCAACAGACCGACACCCATCGCTTTGGCTCTTTCAATTGCATAGTTCAGCAGCTTCAGCCCGTAGCCCTTGCGTTTAAGGTCGGGATGGATGCTGATGGGGCCGAAGGTCCAGGAGGGGAATGTCGTTCCGTCATCCAACACTATCTCAGCCTTCGAGAACATAACATGCCCGATAATCTGTCCATCTTCCTCCATCACAAAGTCCAGCTCCGGGATGAAGTCGGGATTGTTTCTGTATTGGTTGAGCACATAATGCTCCGTGCATCCTGGACGGTAGATGTTCCAGAAAGCCTCACGCGTGAGGTTCTCCACCTCGTGCCAGTCATTGGGTTGTTCTAATCGTATGTTCATAGTTGTTTTTTCAAAATCTGCGGGTGCGGCGGCGGTAGGCGTCGTATTCTTCGCCGAAGTCGCGGTGGAGGCGACGCTCCTCGCTGACGACTTGCACCAGCATCACCGCCAGGAAGGCCACCCAGACGGCTGCCGCCTGCCAGGTCCACAGCCAGACGACCACGCCGGCGAGGTAGAGCAGTGTGCCGCTGAGCATGGGGTTGCGGTTGAGACGGTAGGGGCCGTCGGTCATCAGGTGCTGCGTGCGCGGCGCCACCTCGTGGCCGAAGGCATCCATCGGGTTGCCCTTTCCGCGCCGTTTCATATAGACGATGGTCCAGACGCTCAGCACCAGCCCGCCCACCATCAGCATTCCCGCGATGGCGGCCCGGAGGGCTCCGATAGGCACTATCGGCGACATCCCCGACGCCAGCCACATCACCGTTGGCATCAGCCCCACGAAGAGCACGCCGCCGAGCACATAACCAAGTATTTCTCTCAACTGTTTCATTTCCTATAGAATTGCCAGGTGTCGCTATGGCCGTCGTGGTAGGTGAAGCTCCACTGCAGGAGGTCGGCGGTCAGGGTGTCAAGATGGAATTTGTACTCATAGTCGATGCTGCCACCATACATGTCAATTATCTTCTGCGCCAGGCAATCAGTGGCGGTGTCGTTTTCAATCAACTCCATGCGAAATTGTTCCTTGATGCCGGCAAAGTAGAGTTCTTCGCCCTCTGTGCGCCAGCGGCTGGGGCTGATGTAGTTGAACACCCAGGTCGTCGTGTCTCCGTTGGCAAACATCACCTTGTATACTTGCCGGGCGGAGTCGAGGGCCGTGCTGTCGGAATAAAAATCCATCGTGCCCGTCTCGTGTACGTCGAAGTGATTCCCCTCCAAATCATAGTTGAAGGCATGTTCGTAAACATAGTGGCCCTCCACTTGAGGAACCTGTTTGTGACCGCAGGCGCTCACCACGAACAGCAGTGCCAGTCCTAATAGTCTTGTCTTTTTCATATCCTTTTGAGCTTTAAAAACGATTGCAAAGATACGAAAAAAATGTCACAAGGTTTAATTTGTATGTTTTTGCGGCAGGCGTGCAATAATTATTTGCCATGGGCGTTATCTTTTTAAACCCTTATTTTATGATACGCGAAGAAACCGTTTTTGGACCCATATTCAGTCGCCGCCTTGGCAGTTCGCTCGGCATCAATCTGCTGCCCGAAAAAGGCAAGATATGCAATTTCGACTGCATCTACTGCGAGTGCGGATGGAACCGCGATGGCCGCAATGACACCGTCCTCCCCACCGCCGAGAAGGTGCGCACCGACCTCGAACGTATGCTCATAAAGCTTGCCAAAGAGGGCACCCACGTCGACAGCATCACCTTCAGCGGTGACGGCGAGCCAACGCTCAACCCCGAGTTTCCGCAGATTATCGACGACACGCTGCGGTTGCGCAACCAATACTACCCCCAAGCCAAGGTCAGTGTCCTTAGCAATGCTACACGTGTGCATATCCCCGAGGTCTTCAACGCTTTGCGCAAGGTGGATAACCCCATCATGAAAATCGATGCCCCTACCAATGAACTGATTGCCAAGATTAACATGCCTGCCCCAGGCTACGATATTGCCCGCGTCATCGAGGCTTTGAAACAGTTCGAGGGCAACTTCGTCCTCCAAACCTGCATGCTGCGTGGCAACGGGTTTGACTCCTCGGCTCCCGACGTCATCCTGCCCATGATGGACATTGTTCGCCTTTTGAAGCCCCGCGAGTGGATGGTCTACACTATCGACCGTGCCACACCCATGCAAGGTCTTGAGAAATTCTCCCCGCAGGAAATGAAAACTCTCGTGCAACCTGTCATCGACGAAGGATTCACGAAGGTGCAGATCAAAGGCGCGGTGGAGGACAACTAAAGTCGCAATATCCAATCTGCGATAGTTTTCATCACCCCGGGTGCAAAAGTCTCCTCGATGAGTACATACTCGTCGGGCGAACCGGTATTGCAATGCTGGAAAAGATGGTTGACACCGAGCATCAGACAGCAGTCTGCATGCGGACACAACTCATGGATACGCACGATATTGTGTTCGGGTAGGACCTGTAGGTCTTTGTCCCCGTTCAGTGCCAGCACTGGGCATTTCACTTTTGATAGATATTCTGCAGGGTCGAGTTGCAGGAATGTCTGCATCCAACGGCTATCCATCTGTTGCTTCATGCTGTAGGCGGCGCCGCGTCCCAAGCCGAGACTGTCCACCTGCGCTTGGGTGAGTCCGGCCGTGTGGCGCTTGATGACGGCCTGGTAGTCTTTCTGACTGCTGCCCGAGGGCAGTGCGAAGAGGTCGCGCATGCAGACGTTGCGGAGGGCCAGCAGGCTGTCGCTGAGTCCTTTGGCGCGGTAGATTGCTTCATTCTGTTGCACAAGGACTTCAAGACCTGTACAGCCCTGTCCGGCGAGCATGACGACGAATTTCACCGCATTGTTCCTTGCCGCCACCATGGGGGCAATGGCGCCGCCCTCGCTGTGACCACCGATGCCCAGACGGGCGGTGTCGACATGGGGGTTGTCCTTCACGGCTCTGAATATGGCCTCAGCATCCTCGGCGAAGAGGCGTGTGTCGGCACTGTCGAGCGGACCGGTCGAGGCGCCTACGCCGCGGTCATCATAGCGCAGCACAGCGATGCCGCGGGAGGCCAGATAGTCGGCAAGGACCAGAAAGGGTTTGTGAAAGAAGATTTCTTCGTCGCGATTCTGTTGGCCGCTGCCGCTCACCAACACAAGGGTGGGATAGGGGCCGGTTCCTTTCGGGTAGGAGAGGGTACCTTCGAGGTGAACAGCGTTCCCTTGTGAATCAATGTAATCGACAGCGATTGTCTCCTCGTCGAAGCGATAGGGTGGCTGTGGCGTCTGCGGCCGGCGTAGTTGGTAAAGGGTGTCGGCAGGGTGGAATGTGATGGCCTCTTTCAGGAGGCCTTGACGCCAGGTGCCGTTCCAAAGGCTGTCTTTCTTTATCAGAGTGGCTTTGAATCCGATGGAGGCGCATTCCAAACGCAGCGTATCGTTCTTCAACGACCACTTGCTGACGGGAATGGGGTCGGAGGTCTGTAGCGGGCTGTAGAGTTCGTATGAGCTGTCGGATTGATGGATGCAGAGGGCGAGACCCGTTTGCTGGCTCCATCCGGTCCACCATTGGGCGTGAGCCGAATAGGAAATTAAGGGTGAAGAATTAAGAATGAAGAACAGGCTTGCGCAAATAAAGTATTTGAACCTTCTTTCCATAATCCTTCATTCTTAATTCTTGATTATTTCGAGAACATCACTTTTTCGCTGTTGAACATCTTGGTCAGGCCCCAAACGGCCAGGCCGGTGTATGCCACGTTGGCTGCCAGAGTGATGAGGACGGGAGTCCATTGCATTTCGTGCAGGAACACTGAAACCATCACTTCCATCGAGTTGTAGAAGGGGATGAGGTAGACCACCAGGTTGTCGGAGGCGCCGTCTTGGAATATGGGCAGCAGGCCCGACAGCATGATAACCAGCATGAAGGGGGTAATCATGGTGCCGGCGTTCTTCACATCTTTGGCCAGAGCCGACAGCAGGCTGACGGCAGAGGCCATGATGAGCACGGTGGCGAAGATGATGAGCAGCAGCACCAGATAGTCGCTCGTGGTGTAGTTGAACGACAGTTCGCCCGCGTCGGGTACCATGTTGGGCAGCGACAGGGCGATGCCGATGAAGCTGGAGATGCCGCTGAGCAGCGCTATGCTGCTGAGGGATACTATCTTGCCGAGCGCCAGTTCGTTGCGGCGCATGGGAGTGACCAGCAGGGTGGCTATGGTGCCACGCTCTTTTTCGCCTGCTATGGCGCTGGGTGCTATGGCCATCACGCCACTGAAGAGCATCATGAGGATGAGCATGGGCAGGAGTTTGCTCCACACCATGGCACCTATCGACTCGTCGCTGGCTTGGTTGAAGGTCACCTCGTCGCTGTCGGCGCGGTTGATGTCGAAGCGGTTGCAGATGCCGTTCTCGAAGACGGTAAGCATTTCGGTGATGGCGTATTCGACGCGTTGCGAGGCGTTGTTGGTCGAGTTATAGTATATCTCCACGTTGGGCGCAAGCAGGCCGCTTTGCGGGTCGTAGCTGACGAGCGCCTCGTCGAAGTCGGCGGGGAAGCGTACCAGCACGGTGTTTAAACTCTTGTCCTCCAGGATATCGATGTCGGGCTGCAGGAAAGGCTGTTCGATGGTCACCGTCGAGGGCAGAGAGTCGAAGAGAGGCTTCACGCTCTGCGGCATGTTCTCCACGCGCACGGTCACCACATCGTCCATGCCCTCGGTCACCATGCTGTTGATGCCGGAACCCATGAAGGTATAAATAAGATAGATGAGCAAGCCCGGCATGATGACCGCGGTGAACAGCAGTTGACGGTCGCCGAAGAAACGGGCGAATTCTTTCTTGATGATGGTCAGGGTGTTCGATTTCATTCTTCACCTCCTTTCTGTTCTTTGTAGATTTCGAAGAAGCGGTCCTCGAGGGTGAGTCCGTTGCACACCTCGGCAAGGGTGCCGCAGGCCGTCATGCGGCCGTCGATGATGACCCCCACGCGGTCGCACAGGCGTTCCACGAGACTGAAGATGTGGGTGCTGAGAATGATGGTCTTGCCCTCGTCGCGCAGTTCCTGCAGGTAGTCGGTAACGGTGCGGGCCGTGAGCACGTCGAGGCCGTTGGTGGGCTCGTCGAAGATGATGATCTCCGGGTCGTGCACCAGAGAGATGACCAGCGAGAGCTTCTGTTTCATGCCCGTCGAAAGGTTGGCCACCTTCACTTCGGCAAACTTGTCGATGCCGAAGCGGCCGAACATGCGCTCTTTGCGCTCACGCATGGCGGTCTCGCCGACGCCGTGCAGACGGCTGAAGAAGTCGAAGAGGTAGTTGGGCGTGAAGAAGTCCTCGAGTTTGAGCTCGGAGGTGAGGAATCCAATCTTGGCACGCACATTTTCGGGCTCTTTCACCACACTGCAGCCGTCGAGGATGGCGTCGCCCGAGTCGGGGCGGATGAGGGTCGACAGCATGCGAAGCGTGGTGGTCTTGCCGGCACCGTTGGGACCCAGCAAGCCGAAGATTTCGCCTCGGTAGGCGTTGAAACTCAGATGGTCCACTGCCGTCTTGCGCTTGGCGGTGGTACGCTCGATCTTTTGTTGCTTGCGCGAGAGCGTGAAAGTCTTGCTCAACTCTTCCACGCGCAGTATTTCTTCCATGATTTATGATTGTGTTTGTTTCTTTCGGGGTGCAAAAATACTTGTTTTTTTCAATGTGGCAAAATTTTTTTCAAGGGCGCGGGATAATAAAAAGCGTTGTTTTGAGTTATTAGAGTCATAATATGGTAAATGAATAGGAATTGCATATGAATGTCTGTCGATATATATTGCTGTTGCTTTTGGTTCTGTCAATGGCGGGAGCCAGCGCTCAGGACGAGCCCAAGACTCTCTCCAAAAAGACTGCGACAGGGCCAGTGGAATTTAAGCGGTTGCAGCCTGTGCGCGGCGATTCCATCAAAGCGCGCACGGCACTGATCACCAGGCTTACCCCGGCAGGCGGCCTCACCAAGGTGGAACTGAAGAAGGCTGCCTCGGAACACTACTCCTTCGCCACCGTGGTCGACGGCGACACCATCCCGTTGATCTATCTCCGCGAGGTGAATGTCTACGCCTCGGGATGTCTGCTCACTGCCAAGGAGATAAAGAAAAATGCCAAACTCATCCGCAACGTGCGCATGATGCTGCCCTATGCCCGCGAGGCCAAACGGCGCCTTGACGTCCTCGAGGTGGAGATCGCCAATCTGCCCAAAAAGGAACGCAAGGCCGCCATCAAGCGCGCCGAGCAGAAGCTGAAAGACGACTACAAGGACCAGCTCTCCAAATACACATTCTCGCAGGGGTTGGTGCTGATCAAGCTGATAGACCGCGAGACGAGTCGCACGGCTTACAACCTGGTGGGCGAGCTGCGTGGCTCTTTCCGCGCCGGCCTCTACCAAGCCCTGGCACGCCTCTTCGGATACAATCTCAAGACAAAGTTCGACCCGAAGAGCGACAAAAAGGACGAACTGATGGATCGTATTGTCATCTCGTTGGACCGCGGACAATTGTAACGGTAAAAGTATGAAAGGATATTGTTTTTTGACCGCAGTGCCCATGCGGCGCGAGCCGACCGACCGCGCCGAGATGGTGAATCAGCTGGTGCTGGGCGACACGGTGGAAGTGCTTGACCGCCAAGAGAAATGGTCGCTTGTGCGCTGCGAATACGACGGCTATGAGGGATGGGTCGAGAACAAGCAATACGTACCCTTCGAGAGCGCCGCCGACCTGGCCGGGCGCTGTTTCCTCGATACCCCCTACCTTTGGGGCGGCCGTTCGAAGGGCGGCATCGACTGCTCCGGCCTCACCCAGATTTGCTTCAAGGCCAACGGCATATGGCTCCCGCGCGACGCCTCGCAGCAGGTCACCTGCGGCCACGAGGTGTGCCTTTGTGACGTGCAGCGCGACGACCTGGCGTTCTTCCAAAACGACGAGGGACGTGTCGTCCACGTCGGCATCTGCATGGGTGACGGCCGCATTGTCCACGCCTCGGGCTATGTGCGCATCGACACCCTCGATGGCCAGGGCATCTTCGACGGCACGCGCTACACCCACCGCCTCCTTACCATCCGCCGCGTGAAATAGCGGCTCCCCATCCCGCCCTTCCTCCTCCGGGTCCGGTTGCGACCCCCTTGATGTCATATCCCTGTCATCCCCCTACCAATCCCCTACCAACTCCTACCACGGTAGGAGTTGGTAGGGGATTGGTAGGGCGTTGGTAACTGGTTTATACGTAGTTGGCACTTACCGTCCGGGAAGGCGTTCCGGGGCCGTTCTCAACCCTTTTTGGGGACCTGTTTTCAAATAAATTTTGCCATATCGCTCAACTTTTGTAACTTTGCATTTTATTTTAGAATACGAAAATTATAGATATTATGGCAGAACTGTCTGAGCAAGAGCAAATTCGCAGAAATTCGCTTGCCGAGCTCAAGAAGCTCGGAATCAATCCTTATCCCGCCGCCCTCTATGAGGTGAACTGCAAGAGTAGTGAAATCCTTGAGCAATTTCCCAAGGACAACACGCTGTTCCAGAATGTGAGCATTGCCGGCCGCATCATGAGCCGCCGCATCATGGGAGCCGCCTCGTTTGTCGAGCTGCAGGACTCCTTTGGCCGTATCCAGCTCTATATCAAGCGCGACGAGATATGCCCCGACGAGGACAAGACCCTCTACAATACCGTTTTCAAGCGTTTGCTCGACATTGGCGACATCATCGGCGTGACGGGCTATGTGTTTGTCACCCAGATGGGTGAGACTTCCATCCATGTGAAGAGCCTCAAGGTGCTCAGCAAGAGTCTGCGCCCCCTGCCTATCGTGAAAGAGAAGGACGGCGTGGTCTACGACGCCTTCAGCGACCCCGAGTTGCGCTACCGCCAGCGCTATGTCGACCTCATTGTCAATCCGCAGGTGCGCGAGACGTTTGTGCAGAGAGCGAAGATTGTCAACGAGATGCGCAACTACTTCAACGAGCAGGGCTACCTCGAGGTGGACACTCCCGTGCTGCAGAGCATTCCCGGCGGCGCCGCCGCACGGCCCTTTGTGACGCACCACAACGCCCTCGACATCGACCTCTACCTGCGAATCGCCAACGAACTGTACCTCAAGCGCCTCATCGTGGGCGGCTTCGCCGGTGTCTATGAGTTCAGCCGCAACTTCCGCAACGAGGGCATGGACCGCACCCACAACCCCGAGTTCACGGCCATGGAAATCTATGTGCCCTACAAGGACTACAACTGGATGATGACCTTCACGGAGAACATGCTCGAGCGTATCGCCCGTGCCCTTCACGGAGACACCAAGGTCAACGTATGGGGCAACGAGATTGATTTCAAGCCGCCGTTCCGTCGTGCCCCCATGTGCGAGCTCATCAAGGAGGAGACCGGCGTAGACGTGGCTCCGATGAATGAAGAGGAGCTGCGCGAGGCCTGCAAGCGTCTCGGTGTGGAGACCGACCAGACTATGGGCAAGGGCAAGCTCATCGACGCCATCTTCGGCGAGAAATGCGAAGGCAAACTCATACAACCCACCTTCGTCACCGACTACCCCATCGAGATGTCGCCTCTTTGCAAGCGCCACCGCGACAACCCCGAGCTCACCGAGCGCTTCGAACTCTTCGTCTGTGGCAAGGAACTGGCCAACGCCTACTCCGAGCTCAACGACCCCATCGACCAGTTGGGCCGTTTCCAGGAGCAGTTGCGCCTGAGCGAGAAAGGCGACGACGAGGCCATGTTCATCGACATGGACTTTGTGCGTGCCCTCGAATATGGCATGCCGCCGACCTCGGGAATGGGCATCGGCATCGACCGATTGGTCATGATGATGACTGGCGCACAGAGCATCCAGGATGTGCTGCTCTTCCCGCAAATGAAGCCCGAGGTGCACGAGAAGTCGGGCGAAGAGGAAGGTTCCGACCTCACGGCCCACGGCGTCGACGAGGCCTGGGTGCCCGTGTTGCAGAAAGCCGGTGTCAAGAACTACGAGGAACTGAAAGCCGCCAACCCCAACAAGCTCTTCAACGACCTCGGCGGTCTCCGCAAGAAGATGAAACTCGACATCCCCGCCCTCAAACGCGAACAGTTCGACTCCTGGCTCAACGACTAAAACCAAACGCGATGCGTCATCGGTTGATAGCAATGCTTGCCCTCCTGCTGGCTTGGCTGCCGGCATGGGGGCAAGCTGATATCTGCTACAACTGCGAGGACGCGACAGGCAACGCCCGCCCTATGGGATGGAGTCGCCGATAAATCACACGCAATTATGATAAAGCAATTCACATTCAATCATTTCGAAGTCAACACTTATGTGGTGATTGATGAGCAGGCGAAGCAGTGCGCCATCGTAGACCCCGCCTGTGAGGCCTCGTTCGAGGACTCGCAACTGATGCAGTATATCGCCACTGAAGGCTTGACACCCGTCATGGTGCTCCTGACCCACGCCCACGTCGACCATATCGCCGGTCTGCGTCAGGTGTGCGCGCACTACAAGCTGCCCGTCAGCATGCACAAGGAAGGTCGCAAGCTGCTGAATCAGGCCGAGGCATACGGCAGCATCATGGGTTTTGCGGTGGACAATATGGGTGACCTCGAGGTGGTGGAAATCAACGACAACGAAGTTCTCAAGGTAGGGGAGACCGAGGTGGAATGCCGCTATGTTCCTGGCCATTGCCCGGGGTCGCTGTGTTTTGTGGTGGCTTCCGACAAGGCTGTCATCACCGGCGACGCGCTCTTCCACTTCAGCATTGGACGCACAGACCTCCCCGGCGGCGACTATCCCACGTTGATTGACTACCTCAAGCGCCGCGTCCTCACCCTCCCCGACGACTACCGCGTCCTCCCCGGACACGGCATCGCCAGCCAGATAGGCAAAGAACGTAAGTACAACTCGTTTCTCGTATGAGTGTCAAAATAGATCCCAGTTGGTTCGCAGTGCTGCAACCGCAGTTCGAAGCGCCGTACTTCGCGCAGCTCAAGGAGTTCCTCGTTGCCGAGCGACAGCAGCACACCTGCTATCCTCCCGGTAGCAAGATATTCAACGCCTTTGACAGCACGCCGTTCGACAAGGTGAAGGTGGTCATCCTCGGCCAGGACCCCTACCACGAGCCCGGCCAGGCCATGGGGCTCTGCTTCTCAGTGCCGCAAGGCATACAGGTGCCACCCTCGCTGGTCAACATCATTACTGAAATCAACTCCGACCTTGGAACCAATATCCCCAAGACCTGTGGCGACCTCAGCGGTTGGGCCACGCAGGGGGTGCTGCTACTCAACGCCACCCTCACTGTCCGCGCCCATCAGGCCGGCAGTCATCAGCGCCATGGCTGGGAGACCTTTACCGATGCAGCCATCTCGGCCCTCAGCCAGCAGCGCTCGGGACTCGTCTTCCTCCTTTGGGGAAGCTATGCTATTGCCAAGAAAGCGTTGATTGACACTACGAAACACTGTGTCCTCACCGCCCCGCATCCTTCGCCGCTCTCGGCCTATAGGGGCTTCTTCGGCTGCCGCCATTTCTCCAAAGCCAACGCTTACCTGCAACAACAAGGGCAGGCTCCCGTCGACTGGACCAGGATTTGTTAAACGAAAAGTTAGAACGTCATCGTGGCGCCGAAGCAGACGAGGATGGGCAGTTGGTTCACGCGCTCGAAAGTGGCACGGTTGAAATAGAAGATGTTCTCGCGGCTGTAGACGTTGGTGACCGAGAGACTCAGCTCCAGAATAGACCTGGTGCCGAGTGAGAATTTGCGTTTCACACCGAGGTCCAGACGATGGTAGCTCGGCAGACGTCCTTTGTAGAGCTCACCGTAATGGATAGCGTATTGGCCGTTTTCTTCGGTGTAGTCGCTGGTGATGCCGTCGGGGAAAATCAGGCGTTGGAAGATGCCTTGCGTCTCGGTGAAGGGATAGCCGGAGCCGAAGGTCCAGCGACCGCTGAGTTCCCATTCGCGCCATTCACCCAGGGCATAGGTGGCCAGCAGGTTGACGGTGTGGCGGCGGTCGTAGTGCGGATTGTAGGTCTGCACCTCGTCGGTACGCTCCACATAGCCCAGCGAGTAAGTGGCCCACAGGTAGAGGCGCTCCAGGTCGACCCTCGCGCTGAAATCGAGACCCGTGGCCATGCCTTCCTCGATGATATAGTCCTTGCGGAGGTATTCGGGCTGGAAGTAGGGGCTTGTGGACGAGGAGTAGTCGAGGTCGTGGTCGTCATAGATCTTGTTGCGGTTGGCGTTGAGGATTTGGTCGAAGTGCTTGTAGTAGAATTCCGCGTTGAGGGTTATGTGTTCCGTCAGGTCGTATTCCAGACCCACCACCAAGTGCTTGGCTTTCTGCACGCAGTTGCGGCTTTCGCCGAGGAATTTGTCGGGTTTGTTCAAGTCGGCCGAGCCGGTGAGGAAGCCGTTGAAGAGGTTGACGATATCGTTGTCGGAGCGTGCGTCGAGGAATATCTGACTGTAGAGGCCGCCGGCGAACTTGAAGCGCAAGTCGCTGGTGATGTTGTACTTGGCGGCCAAGCGTGGCTCGAGACTGGGCTCCGAGAGAGTGGCATAGTAGGCGAAACGCACGCCCGGGTCGAGCAGCCACTTGCCGAACTTGAGGTTGTAGGTGGCAAAGACCGACAGGTTGGTCGACGGCTCATGTTGCGAGATGCGCTTCTTGTAGGAGTTGACAAACTGATAGTCGGTGGTGTAACCCTCAAAGTTGAAGCCGTATTTCAGTCGGTTGTTACCGAAGAAATGGGTGAACTGCAGCGAGGCGTTGAACCCGCCTATCTCGCTGTATTTCTTGTCGGTGGAGCCATCGTCGAGGGTGATGGCGTATTTCGAGTAGGCAATGCTGCCGTCGAGGATGGCCGAGGCACCGGTGACAAGCATGAAGTTGGTGCCCGCGCCGTAGTTGTTCCAGTGGTAGTCGGCAATCGACTGGTAGCCGGTGACCTTGTCGTCGAAACGGAAACCGAACAGGTTGAATTTGCTGCCGGTGCCCGAGTTGATGCTCAGCTTGCCGTAGAGGTCGAGGAAGTCGAACGGCAGGCCGCCGTCGACATAGTTGTAGAGTTTCTTCGAGGTTGTCGAGAGGTAGGAGTTTTTGGCGGTGACGAGATAGGAGATGGTGCTTTTCGAGGTGGTGCTCTCGCGTTTCAGCGGTCCTTCGAGGATGAGGCTGGCACCGAAGGTGTTGATGCCTATCTTGCCGCTGTGGTGGCGCTTGTTGCCGTCGCGCGTGGTGATGTCCATGACCGACGACATGCGGCCGCCGTATTCGGCGCCGAAACCGCCGGTGAAAATGTTGGCGTTGAGGATGACATCGGTCTCGAAGATGGAATACAGACCGATGGAATGGAAGGGATTGTAGACAATCATGCCGTCCAACAGACAGAGGTTCTGTATCATCGAGCCGCCACGGATGTAGAGTTGACCGCCCTGGTCTCCTGTCGAGCTCACGCCGGGCAGCACCTGCATGTATTGTGCCAGGTCGGCAGTGCCGCCGATGGAGGGCATCTGCTGGATTTGTGTCGAGGTGATTTTCTGCACGCTGACCTGTGTCTGCATTTGGCGCTCTTCTTTCTTGCTGTCGGTGATTTCCACGGTCTTGAGGGTCTGCGCCGCGGGTTTCAGGTGGATGGTCTTGGTGACAATCTTGTTCTTCGCAAGCGTTATCTCCTCCGAGTATTCCTCATATCCCATGTATCTCACTTTCAGTGTGTAGGTGCCTTCCTTGACTTTGTTGATGAGGAAGAATCCGTTGATGTCGGTGGCGCAGCCGTGGGTGGTTTGTTTCTCCACGTTGGCTCCCGATGGGTCGTGTTCGTAGAGAACCACGTTTGCAAACGGGATGGCCTCGCCGTTGCTCTCGTCAAACAGCACACCCTTCACCGTACACTGACCCCAGGCAAATTGAAGATTGAGAATTGAAAATTGAAGAATCAGAAATATGTATAAAGCCTTTTTCATTTTTCTTAACCACTGTCTACTTAATCACTTAATGTATTATTTTAAAAATCAACTCTTTGAGCAGCTCGCCGTCGGTGACGTTTCCGCTGTTGCGGACGCCCTTGCTTCGCAGGTCGGTCTCGTAGAGGTAGCCGATGCAGGTGGCCAGTTTGCCCAGTTTGTAGTTCGATGCCGCCACGGCGTAGTCCTGCACGAAACTCGGAGCGCACCCCAGCACCTTGGCCGCATCGCTCTTGTTTTCAAGCTGGTGATAAAACATCACCTTGAGGAAATAGCCGTAGAGGATGGGCAATACCAGCTGGATGGGGTTCTTCTTGGGGTTGGCGGCGAAGTAGTTGACGATGCGGTTGCACATCACAGGGTCGCGTCGTCCGATGGCCTTCTGCAGCTCGAAGACATTATAGTCCTTACTGATGCCTATCTGCTTTTCCACCAGCTCCTCCGTGATGGCCTCGCCGGGGTGGAGCAGCGGGTAGAGCTTGCCGAGTTCGTTGGCAATCTTCCCGAGGTCGTTGCCCACCGACTCAGTGATGAGGTAGGTGGCTTTGTCGCTGATGGTGAAGCCTTTGTCGCTCACCTGCTTGGCTATCCATCCGGGCACCTGGTTGTCCCACACCTTGGGTGTCTCGTAGACGCACCCCTTGTCGGCGATGGCCTTGTAGGCTGCTGTGCGTTTGTCGAGTTTCTTGTGTCGGTAGCAAAAGACGATGACGCCTTTCTCTGAAGGATGTTTCAGATATTCAGCCAGTTGTTCCCATTGGCGGGTGTCGATGTCCTGTGCCTCCTTGACGAGGACGAGGTGCACGGGCGACATCATGGGATAGCGCTTGGCATCGCTGACGACGGCGGCCATCGTGGTGTCGCGTCCATAGACCACCGTCTGGTCGAAATCGCGCATGGCAGCGTCGACCACCTCGTTCTCGAAGTAGTCGCTCATCACGTCGATATAATAGTTCTCATCGCCCATGAGGAGGTATACGGGCTTGTATCGCCCTGCTTTCAGTTCTTCAATTAGCTGTTTTTCAGTCGTTGCCATGGCGTCGCGTTTGCATTTATAAACGGCAAAGATACGAATATTTTCCCATCTGCACAAAACAAATTTTCATTCTCTCCCCGCCACCCTGTCTCCTGCCACCGCATAGGTCACATCCCCCTGTCAACGCCCTGCCATCGCCCTACCAACTCCTACCACGGAGGGAGATGGCAGGGCTTTTGTTGGGCTGGGAAATGTTAAAAATGCGGATTTAACATTTTTCCACTTGACATGTTACCGTTTTGGGATTATATTATATGTGGTTTTTAAATTTTCAGTCATGGCAAAGCAACGATTCGGGATCAACGACGCCTACCGTGGGACGGTGGGGACGGTCATCGGTTATGAGTGGCGCGGGAAGTGGTGCCTGCGCTCGCGACCGCTGCGGGTGCGCAACCCGCGGACGGCGAAACAGCAGAGCAACCGCATGCTGTTCAAGCAGGCGGTGGAGCTGGCGAGCCACGTGCGCATGGCGTTGAAGAAGGGGCTGCGCGGCGTGTCGCTGGGGATGCACATGACGGAGTGCAACCTCTTCGTCAAGAGGAACAAGGAATGCTTCTCGCTCGACAGCGAGGGAAGGCTGGCAGTGGACTGGGAGCGGCTGATTGTCAGCGAGGGGGAGGTGGCGGCGCCGGTGTTCGTCGGTGTAGAGACGCGGCCTGCCGCGTCTCCGCGCGAAACGACAGCCACCGACGTCGACAGGGAGACGCGGCAGGCCGCGTCTCTACAGATGGGGTTTGAGTGGGACGGTGGCAGTGGGGACGACGAGGTGTATGTCTACGCCTACTGTCCCGAGCTGGAGGAGGGCGTCCTGTCGGCGCCGGCGTGGCGGCGGATGAAGAGCGTGCAGCTGGCGCTGCCCGAGAGGTGGCAGGGGAAGGAGGTGCATTTCTACGGCTTTGCCGTTGACAATGAGGGGAATGCGAGCGCAACGACATATATCGGAAAAATGGAGGCGGAGAGATTGGAAAATAATTCGTATCTTTGCATCCGCAATGAAGAGGAGCGCACGGTTCAACTATCTGATATGTGTCTACTTGGCGGGGATGGTGTTTCTCACTCTCTTTCGCTTGGCGGAGACGTGGGCCTATTGTGGTCAGTCGGAGGGTCCTGATGATTTTGGCGGCCTTTACGGCAAGGCCTTGCTGATGGGGCTGCGGTTCGACACCGTGGTGAGTTGCTATGTGCTGGCGCTGCCGCTGCTGCTGCTGATTGTTGGCGAGATGGCACGTATAGAGTGGCGTGTATATTACGCTGTGATACATTATTTTACGATGACGCTCTATACTGTCTGTTTCTTTGCCGGAGCGGCGGACATACCCTATTTCTGCTATTTTTTCAATCGTTTGGATGTCGTGGCGTTGTCGTGGGCCGAGGACTTCGGCACTTCGGCAGGCATGATTCTCGGCGAGCCGCGCTATTGGCTCTATCTGCTTGCTTTTGTGGTGGTCACGGTGGCTTGGTGGCTGTTGGGGAGGTTGATTTACAGGAAGGTGCTTGTGTTTGGAGAAAGGCTGCCCTATGTGTGGAGCATCCCGGTGGCGGCGATGTTGCTGGTGCTGTGGTTTTTCGGGCAGCGTGGCACGGTGACGGGCGGAAGGCCTGTGAGGGTGTCGACGGCCTATTTCAGTGCCAACCCCTTCATCAACCAGATTGGGTTGAACCCCACCTTTACGTTTATTAAAAGCCTGCAGGCCAGTGGGAAAGATGCCAACCAAGAGATAAACCTCGTCGACATGGAGACCGCCCGTGCGGTGTTTGAAGAGGAGCGGAGAGAACAAACCGCCGCAGGCGGCCACTTGGAGAAAGGCACCAATGTCATCGTGGTGCTGATGGAATCGATGAGTGCCGACAAGACCTGTCTGGGCCCTGCGGGAGCGGCGGCGAGCCTGACGCCTTGCCTCGACAGCCTGATGGAACGTTCGCTGACCTGCACAAATGCGTGGTCGGCAGGCATCCATACCTATAACGGCATCTATTCGACCCTCTATGGACAGCCCGCCCTGCTGGCGCGCCACTCCATGAGACAGACGCCCCTGCCGCGTGTCTATGGCCTGCCGCAAGCGTTGTCCGAGGCGGGCTACAGCACCACCTTCTTCGTGGCTCATGAGGCCGACTTTGACAATCTGCTGGGATTCATGACACTCAACGGGATGCAGCGTGTGGTGGAGAAAAAGGACTACCCCGAGGAAGAGTATGTCAACACCTGGGGACCGCCCGACCATGTGCTTTTCGACCACGTGCTCGAGCACTGCGACAGCATGGCCGCCAAGGGCCCGTTCTTTGCCGGTGTGATGACCATCTCGGACCATGGCCCATATGTCATTCCCAAGGGTATCGACCACCGTTTTAAACATAAAGAGATTGATAAGCAGGTGGTTGAATATGCCGACTGGGCTATCGGACGCTTCATGCGTATGGCGTCGCAGAAGCCTTGGTTCGGGAAGACGCTCTTCGTCTTTGTGGCCGACCACGGCGCCGCGATGGACAAAAGCTATGATATGCCGCTGTCGTACAACCATGTGCCGCTGCTTTTCTTTGGCGGGATGACACCTGCTTTCTCGCAGGGCATTGTCGCGCAGATAGACATAGCCCCCACCATCCTCGGATGGCTGGGCCTCGACGGTGCCGACCGGATGTTGGGTCTCGACGCAACACGCTACAGCAGACAGATGGCCTACTTCTGCGCCGACGACAAGATTGGCGTGGTGGATGATGAGTGGTTCTACATCTACCGCGTGAAGCAGGATGGGCGCGAAAGCCTTTACCGATATAAAGAACGCGACCTCCACGACTATATTGGAGAGGAACCTGAGCGGGCTGCGAAGATGCGCCGCTATGGCCTCGGCATGATACAGACGGGGGAGGAGGCGGTGAAAATTAAGAATTAAAAGTTAAGAGATAATAGTCAAGATGAAAAAGAACGCGAGATTCAACTACATTTTACTTATCTACCTGTCAGGGTTGGTGTTTTTCACCCTGTTCCGTCTGGCGGAGACAGTGGCCTATTGTGCCCATACCGAGGGCCCCGACGACTTTGGCGGCATGTACCTGATGGCACTGTGGAAGGGGTTCCGGTTCGACACCACGGTGAGCACCTACCTCCTCGCCTTGCCGCTGCTGCTCCTCATCATCGGCGAGATGGCTCGCATACGCAAACGTTGGTACTACGCCATTGTCCACTATATGTTGATGGTGCTCTACACCGTCTGTTTCTTTGCCAGTGCGGCCGACATACCCTATTTTTGCTACTTCTTCATGCGGCTCGACGCCTCGGCGCTGGACCTCACCAACTCGTTCGGCATGGCGCTGAGCATGATAGTGAGCGAGCCTATGTATGTGGGCTATTTCTTTGTCTTTGTCGCTGTGAGCGTGGGATGGTGGCTGCTGGGACGGCTGTTGTTCCGCCGGGTGCTGATGGCACATATCGATGAACATCTGCCCTACGGTTGGAGCATTCCGATGGCGGTGGTGCTTTTGGTGGTGGGATTTATCGGCATGCGCGGCAGGGTGTCGAAGAAAGGGCCTATCCGCGTGGGTACGGCCTACTATTGCAGCAATGCGTTCCTCAACCAGATTGGTCTCAACCCGATGTTCACTTTCATCAAGAGCCTCGAAGAAGCCGGCAAGAGTGCCAACAAGCCGGTGGAGCTGATTGACTTGGCGACGGCACAGGCGGTGCTCGATGAAGAGCTCGCCCTGCCCGAGGACAACACGCTGCCCGAGGCTTCGCTGCGGCTGCCCGAAGGGATGAATGTGGTGCTGGTGCTGATGGAGTCGATGTCGGTGGACAAAACCGCCCTCTACGACCCGTCGACGAGTCTGACCCCCTGCCTCGACAGCCTGATGCGGCGTTCGATGACTTTCGGCGACACATGGTCGGCGGGCATCCATACCCACAACGGCATCTATTCAACCCTCTACGGACACCCCGCCATCATGGCACGCCACATGATCAAGAACTCGCCCATCCCCATGATGTGCGGCTTGCCGCAACGGTTGCACGACGCAGGCTACCGCACCTACTATTTCATGACCCACGACGAGATTTACGACAATATGCAGGCATTTCTCTACCGCAATGGCTTCGACCGTGTGGTGGGTGAGCACACCTATCCGAAGAACGAGCTGGTGGGCACTTGGGGAGTGCCCGACCATGTGATGTTCGACCATGTGATAGAACACATCGACAGCATTGCCGCGGGCGGACCGTTCCTCACCACGGTTATGACGTGTAGCGACCATGGCCCTTATATCATTCCCGAGGGTATCGACTTGGTGCCCAAGCATGCCGACGACAAACTGAAACACATTGTGGAATATGCCGACTGGGCGATAGGACGCTTCATCAGAATGGCAGAAGGAAAGGAATGGTTCGAGAACACGCTGTTTGTCTTTGTCGCCGATCACGGGGGCTCGTTGAATCCGTTGTACGACTTGACGCTGGCCTACAACCATATCCCGCTGCTCTTCTTCGCGCCAGGCAAGATAGAACCCCACTTTGTGGAACGCTTGGCTATGCAGATAGATGTTTCGCCCACCATCCTGGGATTGTTGGGCATCGATGCCGGCGACCGTATGATAGGGTTGAACCTGCTGAACCATAACAGGAAGTATGCATTCTTCAGCGCTGACGACAAGATAGGCGTGGTGGATGGCGAACTGTTCTACCTTTTCAGGGCCAAGCAGGACAATGAGAGCCTATATCGCTATCGTGAGTGTGACACCGAGGATTTGATTGACCGCTATCCCGAGCGTGCCGCCGCCATGCGCCGCTATGCCTTCGGCATGACACAGGAAAGCCAGCGCATGCTCCTCGAAGGGAAGACAGCCTGCGACAATAACCAATAGCCTATGAAAAAGTCTGCCCGTTTCAACTATATCATTCTGCTCTACCTTGCCGGGATAGTGGTGTTTACCTTGTTCCGTGTGGCGGAGACGCTGGTCTATTGTTCATTGGTCACGGTGCAAGGAGTGACGGGCAGTCTCTATCTGACGGCCTTGTGGAAAGGGTTCCGCTTCGACACCGCCGTGAGTACCTACATCCTCGCCTTGCCTTTGCTGATGATTGTCATAGGCGAATTGGCGCGTATCCGTAAGAGTTGGTATTATGCCACCGCGCACTACATTGCCATGGTGCTCTACACGGTGGCCTTTTTCGCCTGCGCGGCCGACATACCCTATTTTTGCTACTTCTTCCAGCGGCTCGACGCCCAAGTGCTGACCATGAACGAGTCGATGCCTGTGGTCATCGACATGATATTCAGCGAGCCTACCTACTTGCTCTACTTCTTTGTCTTCTTGGTCGTTGCCGTGGGGTGGTGGTTCCTCGGAAGGCTGATCTACAAGCGGGTGCTGAAGGCGCATCTCGGCAGTGAAATGCCCTATAAATGGGCTATACCCATGGCGGCGGTGCTGTTGTTGGGCTGGTTTACAGGCATGCGCGGTCACCTCACCGACAAGCCGCCCTTGCGTGCCGAGCATGCCGTCTTCTGCAGCAACTCCTACCTCAACCAGATAGGTCTTAACCCGGTGTTCACCTTCCTTAAGAGCGCCGGCGCCATCATGAACGACCGCAACCATCCCATAGAACTCATCGACCCCGAAACTGCCCGTGAGGTGTATGAAGCCCGAGAGGACAAAGCAACTTCCGGTGGAATCATTTTGCCCAACAACACTCATGTTGTGGTAGTCATTATGGAGTCGATGGCCACTGAAAAAACCATGCTGGGCAGTCGTCCCGAGGCCAGCCTTACCCCTTGCCTCGACAGCCTGATGCATCTCGGCATCACCTTCACCCAGGCGTGGTCGGCCGGCACACAGACCTACAACGGTGTCTATTCCACTCTCTACGGACATCCTGCCATTTTCAAACGCCACACTATGCATGGCTCCTCGACGGTGCCTCGCATGTGGGGACTGCCGCAGAACATGCAGTGTTCTGGATACAGCACCGCTTTCTTCATGGCTCACCAAGGCTATTTCGATGGCATGGAAAGTTTCCTATACAGCAATGGCTACGACAAGGTGTTTGAGCAGAACAGCTATCCTGAGGAGGAGTGGGTCAACAGCTATGGCGTGCCCGATCACGTGCTCTTTGGCCATGCCATCGACTACCTCAACGAGGCAACGAAGAAAGGCCCGACATTTACCACCATACTGACCATCAGCGACCATCCGCCATATGTCGTGCCACAGGGCACCACCTTCAAGCCTCGCAGCACGGAACTCACCAACCAAGTGGTTGAATATGCCGACTGGTCGATAGGGCAGTTCCTGACCGAGGCCGCGAAGCAGCCTTGGTTCGAAAATACACTCTTTGTCTTTGTGGCCGACCACGGATGTCCCGACAAAAATCCCATCTACGACATTCCACTGACACGCAACCGCATACCTGTCATATTCTACTATCCGGGCACCCTTCCCCTGACCTCCTGTCGTGTTGAGCCTCGTTTCGACAACCGCCTGGCCTGCCAAATCGACGTGGCTCCTACCGTGCTGGGAATGTTGGGGATACACCACACCAACATGATTGGTATTGACATACTCAACTTCTGTCGCGATGTGGCTTTCTTCGGCTCGGGCGACATGATTGGTGCCACCGACGGCAACCTCCTCTATATCTACCGCCACAACGACGGCAGCAGCAGTCTTTACAATTACCGTGACCGTCAAACCGACGACATCTCCTCCCAGTTGCCCGACAAAAAGGCTTCATTTGAGCGCTATGCCCTCGGTATGGTGCAGATGAGTTATGAGATGCTCAAGGACGGAAACGCAGAACCAGAACAAGAACTATGAATTTTGAACTGAAATCGGATTTTGCCCCTATGGGCGATCAGCCCGACGCCATCCGCCAGCTGGTGGAAGGTGTGCGCAACGGCCAGCGTGCCCAGGTGCTGCAGGGTGTCACCGGCTCGGGAAAGACCTTCACCGTGGCCAACGTTATACAGGAGTTGCAGCGTCCCACGCTGGTACTGAGCCATAACAAGACTTTGGCGGCGCAGCTCTACGGCGAGTTCCGCCAGTTCTTCCCCGACAATGCGGTGGAGTACTTCGTGAGCTACTACGACTACTACCAGCCCGAGGCCTACATCGCTGCCACCAATACCTATATCGAAAAGGACTTGCAAATCAACGATGAACTCGACAAACTGCGCCTGCGCGCCTCCAGTGCCCTGCTCAGCGGTCGCCGGGATGTCATCGTGGTTTCTTCGGTGAGCTGCATCTATGGCATTGGCAACCCCGACGAGTTCAAGAAGGGCACCGTCGAAATCCGTGTCGGCGATCGCCTAAAACGCGACGATTTGTTGATGAAACTCCTTGATGGACAATATGTACGCAACGAGATTGAATTCGTCAACGGCCGCTTCCGTGTCAAGGGAGACACTGTCGACATCTATCCTTCCTTCGCCGATTTCTGTTACCGGGTTTCCTTTTGGGACGACGAAGTGGAGCGCCTCGAGAGCTTCGACCCCATCAGCGGACAGCGTCTCGAGCGTTTCGACGAGGTGACCATCTATCCCGCCTCCAACTTCCTCACTTCCAAGGAACACCTGCCTGAAATCATCCTCCAGATTCAGCGCGACATGTTCGACCGCCGCGACTACCTCGAATCTATCGGCAAACACCTGGAAGCCAAGCGACTGGAAGAACGTGTGAACTATGACCTCGAGATGATTCAAGAGCTGGGCTACTGCTCGGGCATCGAAAACTATAGCCGTTATTTCGACGGTCGACAGCCCGGCACCCGTCCGTTCTGCCTGATTGATTATTTCCCCGACGATTTTCTTTTGGTGGTCGACGAGAGCCATGTCACCGTGCCTCAAATTGGCGCCATGTATGGCGGCGACCGTAGTCGCAAGACCTCGCTTGTCGAGTATGGGTTCCGACTGCCTTCAGCTTTGGACAACCGCCCGTTGACCTACGATGAATTCTATAACCTCACAGGCCAGACTATCTACATTTCGGCCACACCGGCCGACTATGAACTTGCCGAGGCCGAAGGCGTTGTTGTGGAGCAGGTCATCCGGCCTACGGGTTTGTTGGATCCCGTGGTCGAGGTGCGGCCCGCCGTGAGCCAGGTCGACGACCTGCTCGACGAAATCGAGAACACTGTCGACAAGGGCGAGCGTGTCCTTGTCACTACTCTCACCAAGCGCATGGCCGAGGAACTAACCTCTTACCTTATCAACCTCGGTATCAGAAGCAAATATATTCATTCCGATGTGGATACGCTGGAACGTGTGGAAATTATGCGCGACTTGCGTATGGGAGTCTTCGATGTGCTGGTGGGTGTCAACCTGTTGCGCGAAGGTCTTGACTTGCCTGAGGTCAGTCTTGTGGCCATCCTCGATGCCGACAAGGAAGGCTTCCTCCGTTCCGACCGTGCTCTCATCCAAACCATTGGCCGCGCTGCGCGCAACGTGCATAGCAAGGCCATCCTCTATGGCGACACCATCACCGGTTCGATGCAGCGTGCCATCGACCTCACCAACCGCCACCGCGAGAAACAGATTCGCTACAATATGGAACACGGCATCGTGCCGCGTCAAATTGTAAAGAGCACCGATGCCATCCTTGGCACCACCTCGGTCATCGAGCGTGCCGCCGAGGAGCGTAATGCCGTCGAGAAAGACCCCATTAGCATCTATAAAGAGGATGTGGCCGTGGCTGCCGAGCCGGAACATGTTTATGGACAACCTGCCGAAGCGGCGCCCTCGCCTTTCTTGAAAATGACCAAGGCTCAACTCCGCAAGGAGATTCGTGAGCGCCAGCGCAAGATGCAGCTCGCTGCAAAAGAGCTCGACTTCATGGCTGCCGCCAAATATCGCGATGAGATTAAGGAGATGCAGTCCCTTCTCGACACCGCCCGGTAAAGACGGTTGTTTTTTTTCTGTCATAGCCCCGAAAGGGGCTTTTTTTTTGCCCCTCGGTGACTGGAAATCCACCAAACCGACACTTGGTTCTAACTACGTGACAACCACCTATCAATACCCTACCAACACCCTACCAACTCCTACCACGGTAGGAGTTGGTCGGGTGTTGGTAGGGAGTTGGCAGGGCGATGGTGCTTAGGGGGTACAAAAGAAGGCCGGATGCTTTTGGCATCCAGCCTTGATTATTGCACTTCAAATAAAGTTCTTTTATTTCAAAGTGATGACCGCGCGGCGGTTCTGGTAGCGGTGCTCCTCGGTGTCGTTCTCGACGACGGGCTCCTCTTCACCACGGGTGGCGGTGCTGATCTGGGAGGCGGGAGCGCCACGTTTGACCATGAGAGCCTTGAGGGCTTCGGCGCGCTTCTTGCCGTAGGTCATGTTGCCCTCGGCCGAACCGACGTTGTCGGTGTGGCCGGTGACGAGGACCTTGATGTTCTTGTCGGCTTTCATTGCAGCGCAGAGGCTGTTGATGGCAGTCTCGGTGGCGTTGTCGAACTGCGGGTCGGTCTTGGCGAACTCGAAGTGGACAGTGGCGTTGATGAGGTCGAGGAGGCTCTGGAGCTCGGCGCGGTTGGGTGCGGGCTTGTTGGCGGGCTGTTGCTCGGCGGGTTTGGGTTCGATGCCACAGGCGCGCTGGGCAGCGTCGCGGGCGTGGATGGCGGCGCGGTAGGCGGCGGCGGTGTTGCCCATGCGGGCAGCTTCGGCAGCCTCGGCGGCAGCGGCTTTGGCTTCCTTGACGGCAGCCTGGGCCTCGGCGCTCTTGTTCTTGGCGGCGCAGGCTTCGCCACTTTCGGCAAACGACTTGGCGGCGGCGGCGTAGCTTTCGGGCAGGTTGCCGCGGTAGGCCTTGCCAGAGGCATCCTTACCGTCGGTCATAGCGGGTTTGCTGCCTGTCTGTTCGGCCATGGCGATGGCTTCGTTGGCAAGGTTGTTGGCAAAGTTGGGATCGTTGTAGGCGGCGGAGTTGCGCTCGGGTTTGTCGGCGTCGCGGGCAATTTCGGAGTTGATCTTGGCGTTGCGGCTGGCAGCCATGGCGCAGTCGAGGCCATCCTTGTGGGATGCTTCGGCATAGAGAGCGGCATCGTCGGCGGCTTGCTGTGCTGTCTCGTTGTTGCTCTTCTTGTCGGCGTGGTTGCGGGCGTCGTTGGCATAACTGTCGGCGATGTATCCGTAGGCTTCGTTGAAGAGGTCGTAGGCCTGGCAGTAGTTGCCTTTGTCGTAGGCAGCCTGGGCCTCTTTGCGTGCGCTCTTGGCGTTGGCAACGGCGGCCTTGGCGGCGGCATCGTTGGTCTCGTTGGCGGCCTGTTCGGCTTCGGCGATGTCGGCGTCGATGTTGGCGATGGCGGCGGCCATGTCGGGATTGTTCATACGGCGGGCGTTGCAACGGGCCTCGCGGGCAGCAGCCTCCTCGGCTTCGCGGGCGGCATCGTCTTCTTCGCTGCCATAGGCAGGATTGTTGTTGTCACCGTTGTTGTAGTTGTTATTGCCGTTGTTGTCGCTGTCGTAGGGCACCAGGGCGCCGGCTCCGCCATTGTCGGACTTGGAGGAATGGCACTGCCAGCCGATGTTGATGCCAATCTTGGCACCGACGTTGAGCAGGTGAACCTCGTCGACCTGGTTGGAGTTGATGACACCGTTGTAGACGTTGACGGTTGTGGTGCCGGTGGGGGCGTCAAGCATGGGCTCGGCGGATTTCTTCTCGTTGAGGTCGGTGATGCCGTAGCCACCGTAGATGCCGAAGTAGAGGCCCCAGTGGTTGGACATGGCATAGTTGAATCCGAGGTCGGCAATGAGGCTGATGCCATATTGTTTGAGGTCTTTGACATCGCCTTTCTCATTTGCGTTGTAGACGGTGAAGCCGTAGTTGGGCAGGTCGCGATATTCGACGTTGGTGGCGGGGAAGTAGCCGCGGACCTCGTAAGTGCCTTTGTCGGCTTTGAACTCGCTCTTCATCGGCAGGTCGAGCTGTGCACCGAGGCCGAGGAGGAAGAACCAGCGCTCGCCCATGGGGGCGCGCCAGTAGAACTCGACGGGCACGGAGAGGAACATGGCGGTCTGGGTCTCTTTCCAGTCGTTGTAGACGGTGCGCGACTCATAGTTGAGACCGTTGACGGGGTGGACAAGATTCTGGGTCACCTCGCGGAAGTTGAAGGTGGCGCCGGAGCGGGTGTAGTTAAACTGCACACCGAATCCCAAACCGAAGTTCTTGCCGAAGAAGTGCAAGTATTTGAGTTCGCCAAGGAAGCCCAGCTTGGGGTTCCAGGTGCCGTCGGTGGGTTTGTACATCAGTGTGTTCAAACCGCCACCGCCGTTGAGGGCGATATAATTGCTATGCTGGTTCATCTGGGCCTGGCTCCCGATGGTGAGGGCGAGGAGTCCGAATAAGATGAATATACGTTTCATAATGACTTTCTTTTTATAATGGTACTTTATTATTTTTTAATCACACGGACCACGATGCCGTCGACGCTGACGGTGTAGGCGCCATGGCTGAAACCGGAGAAGTCGATTGCTGTGGTGTTACCGTCGAAAGTGGTGTTGACGAGGGTCATGCCCAGCACATTCATCACGCGGAGGGTATGGGTGAACGAAGTGGCGTTCTCGATGTTGATGCTCACGCGGTCGACCACGGGGTTAGGATAGGCGGTCACGTTGGTCTGTGTGGTGGCGAGTTCGGGGACGATGGTGGTGAGGTCGGTCTGCTCGCAGGTCTGTTTGTTCTGGCCGTTGATGGTCATGGTGACGTGGTAGCTGCCGGTCAGTCCACCGACTTCCTGATAATAGGGGCCGTCGCCGACATAGATGCCGTTGTGGTACCATTTGATGGACGACTGGTCGATGCAGTGGCAGGTGTCGACAATTGAGATGACATCGTTGAAGATAGGCATGGTGTAGTTGCGCGAGAGGTTGACCAGGAAGGAGACGGCCATGGGGACGCTCTCATAGGTCGGGTGGGCGCTGTTGCGGAGGGTCAGGGTGGCATTGTAGGTCTGGGCTACGGCATCGACGGGGATGGTGATGTCGATGGTGCCGGCAGTGGTGATGTTGCTCCAGGTGACATCGGTGAAGCCGTTGTCGTGGGCGGTCTGGTCGTAGTCAAGTTTATACTGGTCGGCAAAGCCGCTGGCAAGGAAATACTGGATGCCGGAGGCGTCGCCCGAGCAGTAGCCGCTGGCGTTGACAACGATGCCGTTGTCGCCCTGGGCGGGATTCGGGGTGATGGGAGCCACGATGGCGCCGTCGGTGGTCAGTACCTGGCTGGCGGTGGCGAGCATATAGTTGTAGGCGTCAATACCCGTGAGGGTGTAGTAGGCCGTGATGGTCTTGCCTTCGCCAGCGTCGGCGTTGTCGTATTCGGCCGTGGTGAAGACGCTCACGTCGTCGTTGCCATAGATTTGGGTGAGGGTGCCCATGGTAAGGACGGTGGCTGTGGTGGTGCCGTCGAAGAGTTTGACGGGCTCAACCGTGGCACCGCTGACGGTGACCAAAGAGGGAGTGATGGTTACCGTGGTGGTGAGGATTCCGGTGAGGAGATAGTTGGTGTCGACGGGAGCAGCGGTGAAGGTGTAGGTGCCCACGGTGCGGGCGGCGGTGACGGCGTTTCCGTCGATGTCGGTGATGCTCAACAGGGCATTGACGGTGTTGTTGTTGTCGTCGACATAGGTGGCGTAGACGTCAGTCACCACGTTGCCGTTGTAGACCACGGTGGTGTCGATATGTGACCAGGTCAGAGGATAGCTGTTGCGGGTGTAGGTGGCATAGATGTCGATGGGGAAGGCGGGCATGGTGGTGGGCATAGGAGTCCAGCCGGTGTGGATGTGGCCCGGACGGGTGGCGGTGGGATAGACGATGGACTCGCCGAAGAGATAGCTCTGCACACTGTCGATGCCGGTGGGCAGGCTGCCGCCGTTGAGGTGGAAGGTGACCTGGTAGTTTCCACGGGAGTAGTAGAAGTGGATGGTGGTGTCGGCCGTGAGGTTGGCGTTAGTGTCAACCATGTGGTCGGGGATGAAACCGACGTAGATGTTGGCAGGAACCATAAGGCTGTCGCCGAGGGTGGCCACGCCGAAGGTGGAGTCGCAGAGCGAGCTGGGGTAGGAGCCATCGAGGTCCTGACGGTGGTGATAGACGGTGTAGCGGCCGTCGGTGGCGCTGTTATAGACATACCAGCGGGCATAGAGTGTGGTGTCGCTGGTGAGAACGTCGTTCATAAAGTTCCAGGGAGTGGCGTAGGAGATGGAGTCGGTGAAGTAGGCAGAGAAGATGGTGTCGGTGCCCACGTAGGTGGGACGCGAGGGGGCCGGGACGATGCGGTTGTCAGTGGTGTTGACAATGGCGATGGAGTCCTGATAGCCGGCTTGGCCATAGCGTGCATTATAGTTGGCGAAAGTCACGCGGTAGCCTTCGGAGACCATGAAGGGGAACGTGGTGGCATCGCCATCGGGGTTGGGCACGATGGCATGGCGGGGTGCCAGATAGGAGGTGACATCCTGTCCGTATTTACCGCCTTTGACGGTGACATCGGCACCGGTCAGGGGATTGATGAGGAGGTAGCGGCCGTTGAGGATTTCCACGTTCAGTGTGTTGGGGGCGAGGACGGCTACCGAATCGAGGGCGTTGAGCACCACAGTCCCCGTGGCACCATCGGCACCGGCAAGGTAGTTGACATTGCCGTTGAACACAAAGACGGTGTCGGCGCTGGTGTTGATATAGAGGCTGCCGAGGATGGTGTCGCCCGAGAGGTTGATGATGCTGCGGGTGGCGATGGTGTCGGCAGTGCCGGCGGCAGTGTTGCGAGCCAGGAAGACCGTGTCGTTGGCCACGGCGGTACTCTGGGCCAGGGTGCGGCTGTAGCGGCGATAGTTGCCCGAGCGGTAGTAGGCATCGGCGCCGATGGCATTGTCGTTGGCGTCGGCGGTGCTGTCAAGGATGGCCAGGACACCGGTGGCGTCGTTGCTCATCTCGGCAAAGAGGGGAGAGGTCACAGCGAGGGTCGAGATGGTGGCACTCGACGAG
>JAEEGK010004796.1_pt1 | contig 32958 bp, 30 predicted proteins | sample 8958771 | NCBI WGS metagenome assembly JAEEGK01 (sample SAMN16246547, study PRJNA631951) | gut metagenome | biome: gut microbiome; feature: rumen; material: SC-attached | host: Bos | place: Iran: Karaj | collected 2018-10 | reverse complement strand
GGAGAAGGAGGGCTACAAGATTGCCGATGCACCCCGTGCCGTTTACATTGACGGCATCTGGAACCAGGAGGACCCCGACAAGTGGCTCACCATCATCCAAGTGCCGGTGGAAAAGGCATAATGAAAAGATACGCCCTTGCGGAAATAACTGCGAGGGCGTATCTTTGTAAGTATAAAATAAACTCAGAAAGATGCCCTTCGATTTTAAGAAAGAATACAAGGAGTTTTATCTCCCGCCTGCAAAACCGGTTATCGTGATTGTCCCAAAGGCGAATTACATTGCTGTGCGCGGCAAGGGCGATCCCAACGATGAGGGTGGTGCTTATCAGCAGGCCATCGGCATCCTGTATGCTGTCGCATATACCTTGAAAATGAGTTATAAGACGGACCATCGTATCAAAGGATTTTACGACTATGTAGTTCCGCCACTCGAAGGGTTCTGGTGGCAGGAAGGCATTGACGGTGTCGATTACAGCGATAAATCGGCTTTCTGCTGGATTTCCGTCATCCGTCTGCCGGACTTTATCACCGAAGCCGATTTTGACTGGGCTGTACAAATCGCTTCAAAGAAGAAAAAGATAGATTGTTCCTGTGCGGAGTTCCTGACCATCGACGAGGGGCTCTGCGTGCAGATTATGCATATCGGCCCATATGATAACGAGCCGGCATCTGTTGCTCTCATGGATAAGTTCCTTGCGGAGAATGGCTATGAAAATGATATGACAGCCAGTCGTCTACACCATGAAATCTATCTGTCGGATGCCAGGAAGGTGGCCCCAGAGAATTGGAAGACAGTTATCCGGCATCCGATTAAAAAGATGTAACTCATATGGCTTGCAGTCCTGACTTTGTACAATACATCATCGACCAATGTTCTGGCGCTGGTGAGATTGCCGTGAAAAAGATGATGGGAGACTATTGCATCTACTGCGACGGCGTCCTTTTCGGCCTTATCTGCGACAATAATTTCTATGTGAAGGTGACGGAACCCGCCAGGGTTATCCTGAAGGAAGTCATCCTGCAGCCACCGTATGAGGGTGCCAAAGACTATTACTTCATCGGCGATGTGGATGATCGGGATTACCTGACAGCACTTATCAAAGCCACGATTCCGGCTCTTCCGAAGCCGAAAGCGAAAAAGAATCCGTTCAAGTAAATACGAATATATCTAACTGATAAGTAGTGCATCTCGTCCTCAGAAATGTCTTGTTTTGAGGACGAGATGGTCATTTTGCCCGTTTCGTCCACAAAACAGGGCCTAAATGAGGATGAGACCAAGCGGGAAAGCTATTTGCCGATGCAGGAAATAGGATAAGTCTATAACTTATTGTAAATAAATACTTTAGCTTTTTGACCTTTTCACGTTTGTCCCCCTACTGTCCCCGAATGTTTTGAGGGTGCAGGTCATTTGAGCGGTAAAAAGGTCACGGGGGACAAAAATGTGCGAATGCAGCGCAGCATTGTCCCCCGAGATTGAAAAAACTATCTGACGGATTGTCATGAAAGAAGCCATTCGATGGCTGAGATGATATGGATGGTCTTTCCATCGATCACGACATCCCGAGTGGGGGAGAATGCAATCAGGGTCAGATTGTCGCAGTGGAGAGGCCCTGCCGCCTGAATAAGGGCGGAGGTCTCCCGGTTGTAGGATTTCGGCGTGTCAATCTCGTAGGCGACCTGGATGAGTTCGAGCGCCCGGTCTTTGTTGCATACGACGAAGTCCACCTCTTTGGCCCGTGGATCAGCCTTGTAGTAGTAAACGTCGCGGAAGTTATAGGCGCAGCGGCGCAGCAGTTCGATGTAGACTACGTTCTCAAGACGCCAGCCGATGTTTTCACCGGCCATCGAATTCTCCCGGTTGTCCTGAAACCCCGGATCGACGATGTATGATTTGGGGTTCCTTATTCTGTTCTTGCTCTTGAAAGAATGCTTGGTCAGAATCTGGATGAGGAATGCCTGGCGCAGATAGTCAGCGTATTTCTTGCAGGTCTTGTCGCTGATGCCGAGGATTTCGGACATTTCTTCATAATTGATCTCCTGACAGGCGTTGTTGATAAGATGCCCCGCAATCTTCCGGAGAGCCTCGACGTTGCGGATTTTGTAGCGGCGCTTGATGTCTTTCTCCAGAATGGCGTTGATCAGGCTCTCGATATAACCTCTTTTGTTCCTCAACCGCTGGAGTTCCGGTAAGCCTCCCGTGGAGATGTAGTCAATGAACGCGCTCTTGCGGGATGCTTCAGCTTTTGTGGTGATGCCCGCAGTGTCTATCTGATGGAATGAGCAATACTCCGAGAGCGAGAACGGGAAAAGGCGGATCTCGTTATATCGCCCGGTAAGGTGGGTGGCAAGTTCGCTGCTGAGCAGTTTTGCATTACTGCCCGTCACGAATATCCTCATCTTGCTACGCAGGAGACGGTTTACGAAGAGATGCCATCCGTCCACATCCTGAATCTCGTCCAGGAAGAGATATGGGATGTCGGTGCCGTATAGCTGATAGACGCAGGAAAGAACCGTATTCAGATCTTTTGCTTCCATTCCAAGAAGCCGGTCATCATCGAGGTTGATGTAACCGTAACGGATACCATGCTCCAGCAGTACTTTGTGACAAATAGTGGACTTGCCGCTTCGGCGCACTCCGATTACAACCTGAGCCAGGGAGCTGTCGAACTCGAAGAGGTCTTCCTCCCTGCGGGATACCCACGCGGAAGGGTCATACCCTTTTATTTCATCTCGTTGTTCTGCAAGGACTTGCAGTATTATTCTCTCGTCAATCATTTCTTTTCGTAAATGGTTGATACAAAGATAGTAAAAATATACGAATTCCGATAAAATGCAGAAAACATACTCTTGAATTCCGATAAAATGCACTTTTGGAGCGTCTGAAATCCGATAAGATGGACCATCAAAAAGGTGCGGCCAAGCAGGTGTACCGGTGTTAACAGTCTTCTCAAAAAAAGTATCACGGCTAACCTGTTGTTTTTCAACAACGGTTACTTTGGTGTAACTTACTCTCAACGAAGTGCCTTCTTGTTTGATAATCAAAAAGTTCGCATCTTTGCAGTAACCAAAGGAAACCAAGATTAAAAAGGTAACCCATTATGGACAGAAAACAGATCAAAGATGCGATGTTCCCGGAGTGCCCGGTCCGCAATGTGCTCTCGCGAATCATGGACAAATGGACGCTGCTTGTGCTCTATACGTTGGAGAGTACCGGTACGATGCGCTTCAACGACATCCACCGCGCTGTCCCGGACATCTCGCAGAAGATGCTCACCACTACGCTCAAGAGCATGGAGAGAGACGGTCTCGTGGCTCGGAAGGTAATACCTGCTGTGCCAGTGAAGGTGGAATACACACTCACGGAACGCGCTTTGAGCCTGATGCCGCTGCTGGACCAGCTGCTGGGCTGGTCGCTCGAGCATTTTGGGGAAATCATGGCAGAGCGTCAGAAGCACTTCAAGTAGATATTTGTGCGTACAAATCCATATTTCATTCACTTTTAACCCTTTCCAATCATGAAAAGAGCCAATATTTCCGGATTCGTGATGAGCTTCGCTCAGGAAGCCCCGTCCGCTTGTGGCAGCGCCTGCGGTGCCGCCAAGCCCGAAGAAAAGCCCTCTGCCTGCGGAAGCGCCTGCGGCGCAGCCGAGCCCAAGAAGGAAGAGCCCAAGCCCAGCGCTTGTGGCAGTGCTTGCGGAGCCAAGTAATGCTGCAGTACTTCGCATTCCAGTGGCACATCACTGATTATTGCGATCAGCGGTGTAAACACTGTTACATCTTCGCCGAGGGGCATCCGAAGCTGATTACCGTCAGCCTGCCGGATGCCCGTCGGGTCATTGACAACTGCGTGGATATGTGCTCCCGGATGGAGGAGCTCGTGCCCTATTTTTATATCACGGGCGGAGACCCGGTACTCCACCCGCACGTGTGGGAGATCCTGGGGATGCTCAAGGAGCGCGGGATTCCCTTCACCATCCTGGGCAATCCTTTCCACCTGACCAACGAGGTCTGCGCCCGCCTGAAGGAGTACGGCTGCGAGAAGTATCAGCTTTCGGTTGACGGCAACAGGGAAACGCACGATTGGATGCGGAAGCCCGGCTCCTACGACATCACGCTGGAGAAGATCGCCGTACTGAAAAAGGCCGGCATCAAGGTGGCCATCATGACCACAGTCTCCGCAGTGAACGCGGACCAGATGGAGGTAATTATCGACACGGTGGTGGCGCACAAGGCCGATGTCTTCGCCTTCGGCCGCTATTGCCCGACATCCACGGAGAAATCGGGCCACCTGAGCCCGCTGCAGTACCGGGACGTGCTGGATCGCTGCTGGAAGAAATTCCAGGAGTACAAGGATTCCGGGACGTATTTCAACCTGAAGGACCATCTGTGGACACTATACCTATATGAGAACGGCCTGTTCAAGATTCCGGAGGGATTGGACGAGAACCTGGTTTACGACGGCTGCAATTGCGGCAACTGCCATTTCACCATCTGTCCGAACGGCGATGTAATGGCATGCAGGCGGTTCGACAGCATCGTCGGCAATGTGCGGGAAAACTCGCTCTACGACCTCTGGACCGGGCCTGAGATGGAAAAGTTCCGCAAGTATGAGAAATTTGAGAAATGCCGCCGTTGTGAGCTTCTTCGCTTCTGCCGCGGCTGCCCGGCCGTCACATACGGCTATACCCACAATTTTTACGCACCTGATCCACAATGCTGGAAAGAAGTATGAACCTATTTGAACTGATAAAATACCGCCGCTCCATTCGTAAGTACGAGGATCGGCAGATTCCCCGGGAAGATCTGGAGAGAATCATCGAAGCAGGCCTGTATGCCCCCAATGCCGGTGGTGGCCAGCGCAGTATGATAGTGGCACTCCGCGATCCCAAACTCACTGAAGCCGTGGGCAAGATGAATGTAGGCAAACTGGACCGTTCCCGCCTTTCCGGTAACTTCGTATCCATGGAGCAACCCAGCATCATCGACGACCCCAGCATCAAGAGCGGCTTCTATGGCGCTCCCACGGTGTGCGTCATCTTTGCCCAGGGAAACTTCCTGTACAGTATTCCGGACTCTTTCTGCTGTGCGGAGAACATGGTACTGGCCGCCACGGAACTGGGCATCAGCTCCTGCATCATCGCCCGAGGCGAGGAGACCTTCGACAGTGATTACGGCCACAAACTGATGTATGATTGGGGCGTTCCGCTTGGCTATGTTGCCCGCTGCTTCGTGCTTCTGGGATATTGTAAAGGCGACTATCCTGCCGAGAAGCCCCGTAAGCCGGGTCGGGTAAACATCATTGAACCGGAGTAGAATGATCCTGAACACCGGCGGACGGACGGATACCGTCCAGTATTACAGCGAGTGGCTCCTGAACCGTTTCCGGGAAGGTTATGTCCTGTCCCGTAACCCGCTGTTTCCGGAAATCGTGAACCGGATCGAGCTGAATCCGGAGACCATAGACGTGGTGGTATTCTGCTCCAAGGACTACAGTCCGATCCTGCCGCGCCTCTATGAGATTTCCGACCGCTTCAACTGCTACTACCACTATACGATTACGGCCTACGGAACAGACATAGAGCCGCGCGTGCCGTCCATTGAGGACAGTATTCGAACACTGAAAGCGTTGGCCGCCCAGGTGGGGCCGGAGAAGATTGCCTGGCGCTATGATCCGGTGCTCCTGACGGAGAAATACACAATAGAGCGGCATCTGGAGACTTTTGACCGGATGGCCCGTGAACTGACTCCCTATGTGGACCGCTGCATCTTTTCTTTTGTGGAGATGTACAAGAAACTGGAGGTCAATATGCCGGAACTGCGGCCCGTATCGGAGCAAGATAAGCTGACGCTTGCCCAGGGGATGGGGACCACGGCCCGAAAATACGGCCTATATCTCCAAACCTGCGCGACGAAGGAGGACTACGAGCCGTTCGGCATACACCGGAGCGGCTGCATGACGGCGGAAATCTTCTCCAACGCGCTGGGAATCCATTTCAAGAAAACGCCCCATCAAGGAAACCGCGCCGGATGTCTTTGCATAGAGAGCAGGGGATTGGGGGACTACAACTCCTGCCCCAACGGTTGCCGCTACTGCTACGCCAACAAAGACCACGCAAAGGCTATGCAGAACTATCTCACCCACGATCCAAATTCGCCGCTGCTGCTGGGGCAATCGCTGCCGACCGATACCGTCAAGCCGCTGAAGCAGGAATCCTTCCTGTCGAAGGAACTCAGTTTGTTTGACTGAATGTATTGAACGGATTATTGCTGATTCGGTTTATTGTGGCACAGAATCGACCGTCTTTGTGCCCGAACCAACCGATTTAAAAGTTTCGGGCACAAAACAAGGCATTATTGTGCCCGAATGGCCGCAGCGGAAACTTATTTTCCGATGCAGAAGTTCTTAAAAATATTTCCTAATATCTCATCAGTGGTTACTTCGCCGACGATAGTGCCGAGGTGGTAGAGGCTTTCGCGGAGGTCTTGCGCGATCAGGTCTGTGGGGAGGGAGGTGCGGAGGCCGTCGCGGACGCGGTCGAGGGCGGTAGCGGCGTTCCGGAGGGCTTCCAGGTGGCGGGTGTTGGTCACGAGGGTGGTTTCGGCGGAGGTGTCGAGGTCGCACCAGATGGCGGCCAGTGCATGGCGCAGCGAATCCAGACCGGCTCCGGACTTGGCAGAGATGACAAAAACTTGTCGTCCGGACAGGGAGAGCAGGGGAGCGAGGGCTTCCCGGGCGGCATCGGCAGACGATCCGGGGACGGCATCGGCTTTATTGAGCAGGAACACCAGCTGCTGTTCGTCGGTAATGCGTCCGGCGATGTCCCGGGCGCTGGCCAGCAAGTCGGGCAGGGGAGCGCAGAGATCGAGCATGACAAGCACGAGTTGTGCGGCCGCGAGTTTCTCGTAGGCCCGCTCAATGCCGATGCGTTCGATGGTATCTTCGCTTTCGCGCAGGCCGGCCGTATCGATGAAGCGGAAAAGCACGCCGTCGAGGTTGCAGGTCTCTTCGATGGTGTCGCGCGTGGTGCCGGCAATGTCGGAAACGATGGCCCGGTTCTCGCCGAGCAGGGCATTGAGCAGGGTGCTTTTCCCGGAATTTGTATTTCCGACAATTACCACAGGAACACCATTTTTAATGGCGTTACCTAAACGGAAACTTTCGATGAGTTTCTGGCAGTGGGCGAGGACCTTTTCAACCAGTTCCAGCAACTGGGTCCGGTCGGCGAATTCGACTTCTTCTTCGCTGAAATCCAACTCCAGTTCCATGAGCGAGGCCAGGTGCAGGAGCTCAGCCCGCATGCCGGCGAGTTCGTCGCTGAAGCCACCCTTGAGCTGTTTCAGGGCGATGCGGTGCGCGGCGGCGGTCTGGGCCGCGATCAGGTCGGCGACGGACTCGGCCTGGGAGAGGTCCATCTTTCCGTGAACGAAGGCTCGCTGCGTAAATTCGCCCGGTGCGGCCATTTTCGCGCCGTTCTGCAGCAGCAGGTCCATGATGCGGGAAACAATGTAGTCGGAGCCGTGGCACGCGATTTCGACGGCATTCTCGCCCGTATAAGAGTGCGGCGCCCGGAATACGGATACCAGCACTTCGTCGAGCAGCGTGCCGTCTGCCTCATGCAAGGTGCCGAAATGCAGCGAATAGCCCCTGGACTGTGCCAGGGGAGTCTTTCCGCGGAAGATGCGGTCCACGCACGGCAGCGCGTCGTTTCCGCTCACGCGGATGACGGCAATCGCGCCGCCCCGCGCCGTGGCCGGCGCAACAATCGTATGATCAAAACAGTCCATCGCACAAAAATACAGAAAAAGCGCTAAATTTGTAAATTGAACCTGTAGAACGAGCCATGATATCCTTCATAATCTCCCTTGTCGCCTTGGTGGCCGGTTATTTCCTGTACGGACGTTTCGTTGAGCGCGTCTTCGGCGCCGATAACCGGCCGACGCCCGCCGTCTCGAAGGCCGACGGCGTCGATTTCATCGTCCTGCCGTCCTGGAAGATCTTCATGATCCAGTTCCTGAACATTGCCGGAACCGGTCCGATCTTCGGTGCGATCATGGGCGCCAAGTTCGGCCCGGCGGCCTATCTGTGGATCGTGTTCGGATGCATTTTCGCCGGCGCTGTACACGACTACCTGTCTGGCATGCTGTCGGTACGGCACGGTGGCGCGAACCTGCCCGACCTGGTCGGCACCTATCTGGGCAAGACCACGAAAACCATCATGCTGATCTTTTCGGTCCTGATGCTGATGATGGTGGGCGCGGTGTTCGTATTCAGCCCGGCCAAGATCCTGGGCGGCATGTGGGAGCCGGCATTCATGGTCGACAGTCTGGGACAGTACAGTTTCTGGATCATCGTGGTGTTCATCTACTACATCATCGCCACGATGCTGCCGGTCGACAAGATCATCGGCCGCATCTATCCGGTTTTCGCTTTCGCGCTGATATTCATGGCTCTCGCGCTGATGGTCGTACTCTTTGTCAAGTTCCCGGACATCCCGGAAGTGTGGGAGGGACTGAAGAACACGCCGGGCGGCGCGCTGACGAAGAATCCCATTTTCCCGTGCCTGTTTATCTCGATCGCCTGCGGTGCCATCAGTGGTTTCCATGCGACGCAGAGCCCGCTGATGGCGCGTTGCCTCCCGAAGGAGAAGATGGGACGGCCCATCTTCTACGGGGCGATGATTACGGAAGGCGTGGTGGCGCTCATCTGGGCCACGGTGGCCAGCTATTTCTTCTATGGCAAGCCGGAACCGGCCTATGCGTTGATTCCGGGCGGAGCGCAGGCGATCAACGATGCACCGTCGATCGTCAACCTGGTCTGCCACGAATGGCTGGGTGTCTTCGGCGGCATCCTGGCCTTGCTGGGCGTGGTGGCGGCACCGATTACAAGCGGCGACACGGCGCTGCGCAGTGCGCGCCTGATCATCGCCGATTTTTTGAAATTGGACCAGAAAGCGGTACGCAAACGCTTGTATATCTGTATCCCGCTCTTTGCAGCGGTTTTTGCGCTGCTGATGTGGGAGATGGGAGATGCGGCGGGCTTCGAGAAACTCTGGAGTTGGTTCGGCTGGTCGAACCAGACGCTGTCTGTCTTCACGCTCTGGGCTGCGACGGTCTATCTGGCGCGGGAGAAAAAATTGTTCTGGATTACGCTGGTGCCTGCGCTCTTCATGACCTGGGTCTGCACCACTTTCTTTTTCTATTCGCCCAATTCCCTGGCTCTGGACCTCCATGTCTCATACGCCATCGGCTTCACCGCCGTCCTGATCGCCATCATATGGTTCTCCGTCTGGCACAGACGACGTTTTCAACGTGTATAGTGTGGGGGAACATGTCCACGGGTTGCACGTGGACGATCTCGTAAAGGTCTGAAAAGACGGCCAGGTCGCGGGCCTGCGTGGCCGGATTGCAGCTGACGTAGACCATGCGCTGCGGAGCGCAGTCCAGCAGTACCTGCGCCACGTCGGGATGGATGCCTGCCCGCGGCGGGTCGAGCACCACGATGTCAGGCTGCCCGTTCGCAGCGATGAAATCTGTATTCAGCACATCTTTCATGTCACCGGCAAAGAAATCCGCATTGTCGATGTGGTTCTCGCGCGCGTTGACCTTCGCGTCCTCGATCGCCTCCGGCACATACTCGATACCGACGACTTTCCGGGCCAGCGACGACAGGAAGAGCGCGATGGTCCCGGTACCCGTGTATAAGTCATAGATTACCGGCTTTCCGCCCTCCGGGATGCCTTCACGCACAAAATCGCGTACCACCGAATATAGCCGGTACGCCTGCGCGGAATTGGTCTGGTAGAACGACTTGGGACCGACCTTGAAACGCAGGTCCTCCATCTGCTCGTAGATGGCTTCCGCGCCGCTGTACAGCAGGCAGGGGAGGTCGCCGAACGTGTCGTTGGCCTTGGGATTGATGACATAGTAGAGCGACGTGATCTCGGGAAAACGCGTCCGGATGGCTTCCAGCAGGGCCTCGCGCTCCGGACGGGCTTCCTCGCCCTGCGCTTCGCCCCCGAAACAAACCACCAGCATCACTTCGCCGGTCGACGTGGTGCGGACCGTCAGGGTGCGCAGGAAACCGTGGTTTTCGCGCAGATCGTAGAAATGGAGACCGTGGTCGATGGCGTACTGTTTGACAAACAGGCGGATGGCATTGGAAGGCTCGCGTTGCAGGTGGCATTCCTGAATGTCAAGCACCTTGTCGAAAAAGCCGCTCACGTGGAAGCCCAGTCCGAGCCGGTCTTCGTCGGACAGTTCGCTCCAGTCTTCACCCGGCAGCAGCCAGCGACGGTTGGAGAAGGTGAATTCCAGCTTATTGCGATAGTGATCGGTCTTTTCGGAGCCCAGGATGGGGGAGACTTCAGGCAGCTGCAGATGACCGATGCGGGTGAGCTGGTCCACGACCTGCTGCTGCTTGAAGGCCGTCTGCATGGCGTAGGGGAGCGTCTGCCAGGTGCAGCCCCCGCAGGTGCCGAAATGGGTGCAGAAAGGGGAGAGGCGGTGCGGGGAAGGCGATTTCATCCGGACGATGAAACCCTGGGAATAGCCGCTGCGGACTTTGTTGACCTGCACGTCCACCACGTCGCCGGGGATGCCCTGTTTCACAAATACCACTTTTCCGTCGACATGCGCGAGCCCGTTGCCTTCCGCGGCGGTCGCCTCGATGGTAATATCCTCCAGAAAGGGTTTCTTCTTGCGAGCCATTTCGTTGCGTAAATTTTTAACAAAGATACGGAATCTATACCGAAACTATTTTGTAAATTTGAACGAATAATCGCTCTTGCCATGAAACGGACTGTCACCCTGATCTTTTCCTTGCTGCTCCTGCTGCCGCCGGTTCGCGCGCAGGAGCCCGTGCCTTTCCTCCAACTCGTAGGCAGAGTGCTCGATGGGGCGACCGGCAAGCCGCTTCACTATGCCTCGGTCAATCTTTCCGGCACGAATGTGTCCAACGTGACCAACACGGAAGGCGTATTCGCCCTTAAAGTCAGCGACACGACTCCGTCGACGCTGCTGGTGACGATCAGTCACCTGGGCTATGCCACATCTACACTGAAAGTATCTGATTTTCAGGGGTTTGATTTGGATAAACCGCTGGAAATCAGGCTACACCCGATCTCGCTGACCCTCGATCCGGCCCTGATCCGGGCCTACGATCCCAAGGAACTGATGCTGGCCGCCCTGTACCGCATCAAGCAGAATTATCCCGACGAGCATGTGGGAATGACCGCGTTTTACCGCGAGATGGTGCGCAAGGGAAATGTGAAGTATCTAACTATGAATGAGGCTGTTATAGATATAGATAAGGCTCCGTACACCGGCTTCCAGAACGATCGTGTCGGTATCTATAAAGGCCGTGGCAGCCAGAATTACGATTCATCCGACACGCTGTTCATCAAGTACCAGGGCGGCGTGACGACCATCCTGGAGATCGACCAGGCCAAGAATCCGTTCGCCAATGTGTATTTGTCTGAGATCCAGAACTATTACGATTTCACCATGGAGGGCGTGAAATACCTGGACGACAGGATGTTCTATGTCGTTGCCTTCAACCAGAAGCCCAATCCGGACTTGATCCTGATGCGCGGCCGGGCGTACATCGACAGCGAGAGCCTCGCATTCGGCCGCGTGGAACTGAACATGAATGTGGAAGGACGGCCGGAAGCCGTGAATATTTTCATCCTCAAGAAACCGCAGGACATGCGCTTCGAGGTCGAGAGCGCCGAATATATCATCAATTACAAACCGACAGACGGAAAGTGGTATTACGATTACGCCCGCATGGAAGTGAAATTCCTGACGCGGAAGAAACGCTCGCTGTTCCGGAACCATTACACGGTGATGTCGGAGATTGCCGTGACCGACCATCTGCCTGAGCCGCGAAAAATCGAAGGAGAAGCACGCATGCGTTTCCGCGACCAGCTCACGGAAAAGGTATCGGCCTTTACCGATACGAATTTCTGGGAAGGCTACAACGTCATTGAGCCAGACGCCCAGATTGAAGCGATTATACGCAGGATCGTCCGGCAGCTCAAAAAACACAATCTTGAGTAGATATCGCTGGCATCCCTGGTTTTTACACAATTTATATTATGTTAAGTAAACCTCGTCATGCCGGGCTTGACCCGGCATCTCAAATACCCCTGATCCCCCTTCCCGAACGGATGCGTCCCAGGACGCTCGACCAGTACGTCGGCCAGGAACACCTGGTCGGCCCTGGCGCTGTCCTGCGCAAGATGATCGAGACCGGGAATATTTCTTCGTTCATACTCTGGGGCCCTCCGGGTGTCGGCAAAACCACGCTGGCCCGCATCATCGCAAACCAGTTGCAGCGCGAATTCTTCACCCTCAGCGCCATCAGTTCCGGCGTCAAGGATGTCCGTGAAGTCATCGACAAGGCCAAATCCGGACGTATGTTCGCCACAGCCGGCGCGCCTATCCTCTTCATCGACGAAATCCATCGCTTCAACAAAGCCCAGCAGGATGCCTTGCTGGGTGCCGTGGAAAGCGGCCTGATCATTCTCATAGGCGCCACGACCGAAAACCCCTCGTTCGAGGTGATTACTCCCCTTCTGTCCAGATGTCAGGTCTATGTGCTTAAAAGTCTGGAGATTAAGGACTTGGATATACTTCTGCAGCGTGCGTTGACCGAAGATGTCTACCTGAAAGAGCGGCAGATTGAGGTCAAGGAAAAAGAAGCGCTGTTCAGATTCAGTGGCGGCGACGGCCGCAAGTTGCTGAATATCATTGAGATCATTGTCCAGTCGTTCCCGCCGGATGCCAAGATTATCATTGACAATCAGGTAGTTACAGACCGTCTGCAGGAAAACATCGCCCTCTACGACAAGAACGGCGAACAACACTACGATATCATTTCGGCCTTTATCAAAAGCATGCGCGGCAGCGATCCCAACGGCGCCATCTACTGGATGGCCCGGATGCTGGCGGGCGGTGAAGACCCGCTCTTCATCGCGCGCCGCATGCTCATCCTGGCCTCCGAAGACGTGGGCCTGGCCAATCCCAACGCCGCCCTGCTGGCCGAGGCCTGTTTCAACGCTGTCCACCAGGTCGGCATGCCCGAAGCCCGCATCATCCTGGCCGAAACCTGCATCTACCTGGCCACTTCGCCCAAGAGTAACGCATCCTATCTCGCTATCGACGAGGCACTTGCGATGGTCCAGAGCACCAACGACGCCCCGCCCGTCCCCCTGCACCTGCGCAACGCTCCTACCCAGCTGATGAAAGACCTGGGCTATCACCAGAACTACAAGTACGCGCACGACTACGACGGTAACTTCGTGGACCAGGAATTCCTGCCCGACGTCCTCCGCGGCCACAAATTTTACGACCCGGGCAACAACGCCCGCGAATCGGAGATTCGCAGGCGTCTGCAGGTACTTTGGAAAAAGTATCATTATTAGATCCCTCGACTTCGCTCGGGATGACATGCGTGTCATCTCGACCAAGCGAAGCGCGTGGAGAGATCTACTTCTTGTGCGATTTCCGGCGACGCTTCTTGCTCTTGTTGCTGAAGAGGACGGCGGCGATGATGGCCAGGAGAGCCAGGACGATGACGACGTAGGTCAGGCTGCTGGCGTTGTCACCCTTGACGCGCGACCACATGGCCAGGAGCTTGTCGGTGTCCTTGCCCCAGTCGTGCTCCAGCGCGCAGCGCTCGATGACGGCCTTGTCGGGATACAGCACCGGATCGACGCAGACGCTGTCAGCGCCCGGGAAGAAGTAACTCACGTCGATCGGATCCATTTCCTCGTCGATCTGCGACTCCAGCACCTCGATGGCGCCGTTGGCTGAGACATAGCCCGTCTCCTCCATGTTGCGGATGGCGATGTCGGGACGGCACATGAAGTCGATGAAATAGGTGGCTGCTTTTATATTTTTGGCATATTTCGGGATTACCCATCCGTCGAACCAGACGGTACTTCCCTCCTCCGGCACGATATAGTCGAGCGAGACACCCACTTCGGCCGCCTCGTCACGCGCCCAGACCGCATCGCCGCTCCAGTTGAGCGAGATCACGCCGCGGCCCTTGGTCATCTGGTCCTTGCCGAAATCGGCCTCCCAGCCCAGGACACCGTCCTTCACCTGCCTGAGATAGTTCTCTACGGCGGCAATCGATTCGTCCGAAGAATCCCGCATCAGGTCGTCGAGGGTCACGGTCCCTTCATTCAGCTCTTTCTGCTTGAGATAGATGAGCACCGGCCCGTAAACGTCGCGCGGCGCGTCCTTGATGAGGATCTGGCCGGAGAATTTCGGGTTGCGGATCACGTCCCAGGTGCTGGCTTCCTCAGCCGTCACTTCCTCCGTGTTGTAGATGATGCCGGTCGTACCCCACATGTACGGCACGGAATAGTCGTTGGCATCGATGGACGGGTTGATATCGTGGAACATCTGCTGCATGAACGGCGAACGGTTCAGCGCGATGTAGTTGATCTCATCGGGGATGGAGGCGAAATCCAGCGGCAGGATGAGCCCGTCGTTGAGCATGCGCTCGATGATGTAGTCCGACGGACAGACGACATCGTAATCTTCATGACCCTTCTCGATTTTCGACAGCATGGTCTCGTTCACGTCGAAAGTCTGGTAAACCACCGTGATGTCTTCGCCGGTCTGCGCCTTGTACCATTCTTCGAAGTCGGTAAGGACGGTCTCGTCGATGTAGTCGGACCAGTTGTACACCTTCAGGATCTGCTCGCGGTTGCCGCCGCACGACAGCAGGACGGCCGAAAGCGCCGCCAGGATCAGGAATTTCTTCATTTCTTGTCTATTAAGGCTTGTTGTTTGGATTGACGGATGTTGATGAAGAGCAGCACGACCAGGATGATCAGGAAGATGATGCTCATGAGCGGTTTCAGTTCAGGCGTCAGGCCGCCTTTGCGTGCATCGGCATAGATATAGGTCGAGAGCGTGTCCAGGCCGATGGTGCCGCGGGTAAAGAAGGTCACGGCGAAGTCGTCGAGGCTCATGGTGAACGAGAGGATGAAGCCCGAGATCATGCCGGGCCGCAGCGCGGGCACGAGCACCTTGCGCAGGGCCTGCGACGGCGTGGCCCCCAGGTCGAGGGCGGCCTCATAGATGTTGGGGTTCAGCTGGCGGAGCTTCGGCATGACGTTCAGCACGACATACGGCGTACAGAAGGTGATGTGGGCCAGGATGACGGTCATGTAGCCCTGCGAGATGCCCAGGAACACGAACAGCAGGAACAGCGAGACACCGGTGATGATGTCGGGGTTGATCATCGGGATGTTGTTCAGGAAGGTCATCGTGCGACGCTTGCGGCCGCGCAGGTGGAAGATGCCGATGGCGGCGATCGTTCCCAGGATGGTGGCCACGATCGAAGCGGCGAGGGCGATCAGCAGGGTGTTCTTCACGGCGGCCAGCAGGCCCGATGCGTTCTGCATGCTGCCGCTGAACAGGTTCTGGTAGAGCTGTGTCGAGAAGCCGGTCCAGTTGCCCAGCGACTTGGCCTCCGTGAACGAGAAGATCACGATGAAGGCAATGGGCGCGTACAGGATGAGCAGTACGAACCACAGATACGACTTGGCAAAAAACTTCTTCGCGTTCATCAGATGAGTCCTCCACTGGTTTCTTCAGCCTCTTCCCCGCCCTGCAGGAAGGTGGTCAGGCCGATGATGATGAGCATGATGAGCGAAAGCGCCGCACCATAGTTCCACATCGAGTTGTTGATATTCTCCTGGATGATCGTACCGAAGAGCTTGATCTTGTTGTTGGTCAGGAACTCCGAGATGGCGAAGGTCGAGACCGTCGGCATGAACACCATCATCACCCCGCTCATGACACCCGGCATCGACAGCGGCAGGGTGACCTTTCGGAACACCTGGCCGGGCGTCGCGCCCAGGTCCTGCGCCGCTTCGGCGTAGGACTTGTCCATCTTCTTGAGCTGGTTGTAGATGGGATAGATCATGAACGGCAGGTAGTCGTAGCACATACCGAAGAGCAGGGTCCCCTTCCCCAGCGGGATGCCCGCCATGTTGAAGAGCTCCGCAGTGGCCAGCGTACGCATCAGCGCGTTGATCCACATCGGCAGGATGAAGAGCACCACGGTAACGGCGCTCCTGTTGAGCTTGTTGTCGGCCAGTATATACGCGGCCGGGTATCCGATCAGGATGCAGAGCAGCGTGTTCTCGATGGCCACCTCGATGGAGAGGGCGAAGGTGCTCAGGGCATCCTTGTCGGTGAAGAACTTCGTGATGTTGCTGAGCGTGAAATGCCCGCTTCCGTCCTGCAGCGCGTACATGACGATCAGCAGGAGCGGCAGTACCACGAAGAGTACCAGGAAGATGAAATAAGGCAGTGCCCAGCTGGAGCGTTTATTCATTTCCGGTCGCGGGTTTCGAGAGTTGAATGTCTTCCGGAAGGATCTTGATGCCCACGAAATCGCCCTTGTCCCAGATGTCGTTGGTGTCGACCCAGATGTGATCGCCGCTTTCGGTCTTGACGGTCAGGTGGTAGTGGTTGCCCATGTAGAGGATGAAGACCACGTTGCCCGTGGTATCGGCCTCTTCTTCGTGGTCGAGCAGGTCCACTTTCTCGAAACGTACCGTCGCCGTGACCTCGTCGCCCTCCGCGAAACCGGTGGTGTCGCAGGCGAATTCAGTGCCCAGGAATTCCGCTTTCCCCTCGCCCACCACCTTGGCGGCGTAGGTGTTGGCCTCGCGCTCCTTCTTCATCACCTGGATGTCGTCGGGATCGATGTAGAGCATCACCTCCGACCCCACCGGGTAGGGATCGTAGTCCTGGATCATGAGCTCATAACCCGTGTCGGTGTCGACCCACATTTCGTAGTGGACACCCTTGAAGATGCAGGAATTGACCTTGGCCTTGAACTGGCACTTGGCCGGATCGGTGGTGAAGTAGATATCTTCCGGACGGACGACCACGTCGACCTTGACATCCTCGCCGAAACCTTCGTCCACGCAGTCGAATTCGTGCTTGATGAAGGCGACGCGGCGGTCGCGGATCATGCGGCCCTTCAGGATGTTGCTTTCGCCGATGAAATCGGCCACGAAGGCGTTGACGGGCTCGTTGTAAATGTCGATGGGCGTGCCGATCTGCTGGATCTTGCCTTCGTTCATCACCACGATCGTGTCGGAAAGCGTCAGGGCTTCCTCCTGGTCGTGCGTCACGTAGATGAAGGTGATACCCAGCTCTTTGTGCATCTCTTTCAGCTCGATCTGCATGTCCTTGCGCATCTTCAGGTCGAGGGCCGCCAGGGGCTCGTCGAGGAGCAGCACGCGCGGCTGGTTGATCAGCGCGCGGGCGATGGCCACACGCTGCTGCTGGCCGCCGGAGAGCGACTCTACGTCGCGGTCTTCGTAGTCCGACATGCTCACGAGCTGGAGCACCTTTTTCACACGTTTCTCGATCTCGTCTTCCGGGACTTTCTGCAGCTTGAGGCCGAAGGCCACGTTGTCGTAAACGTCCAGGTGCGGGAAGAGCGCATAGCGCTGGAACACCGTGTTGAGCTTGCGCTGGTACGGCGGGACGTCGTTGATGACCTTCCCGTCCATGGTGATGGTGCCTTCGTCGGGCTTGCCGAATCCGGCGATCAGTCGGAGCGTCGTGGTCTTGCCGCAGCCCGAGGGACCGAGCAGCGTCACGAATTCGCCGCGCTTGATGTACAGAGAAATATCGTCGAGCACCTTCTTGTCGCCGAACGACTTGGAGATGTGGTCCAGGCGGATGATGATATCGCTGTTCTCAGCCATCGCTCTAGAAAAGCTTGAGGTTCAGGGCGTAGGTGACACCCACGGAAAATTGGAGATTTCCCGGGTTCGTACCGGCTGCGCAGAGGGCGTGCACACGCAGGTCGCGGTTGCGGAGCGGATACCAGTTGCCGCCCAGGCCGCCATAGATGCGGTTGCCGATATAGAAATCTTCATCCTGGCCGACATCGAAGCCACCTTTGGCGAAGAGTTCGAAATGATCGCCCAGCTGGCCGTTGATACGGAGCGAAGCGCCGGAGTAGTTGTTGCCGACGTAGCCGTCACCACCGACCGTAATGGCGTCGGAAACATACGCTTCCACGCCGAAGGAACCCAGCCAGCCGATGCTGCAGCGCAGCACCGAGCCCATGACTTTCAGTTCGTCGGTCTCATGCGAACCGAAGAGGTTGAAGGCATAGTCGCCGATCGAACGGCTTCCGAAAGGCCGTTCCATCGTCTGGTCCGATGTGACCTGCAGCATCAGGAGCGTCGCTTCGTCGCTGCTCGTCCAATTGAGGCTGCCACCCCACTGGTACACCTGGTAATTGTTCCATAGGGCGGAATTCAACTGCCAGTGCGCATCGAAATCATAGGCGTCGTTCTCGAAAGTACCCATATGGATGTAGTCCTTGCCCGCGGTGATGGAGAAATTGCCAAAATGCACCGTGACGTTGGCCCAGTCCACCCAGTTGTTCGAATCGGCCCGCCAGGTATTGCGATAGAGGTCCTTCGTATCGTCGAACGACCGCGTGAAGGCAAACCAGTGGTTCGAGACGGAGTAAGAGAAATGTGTTCCCAGATTTCCTTCGAACAGGGTGTAAAGCGAGGTGTAACCCATGTCGATTCCTCCCAGTTTTTCAGGGAAGATATAACCGGGTTCTGCTTCGACACGGGGTACAATCATCAACGTGCCCTCCGACTGTGCTTTTACATCTTGTGCATTGAATGCACACGAAAGCAGAAGGAAGGCAAACAAGACAAACAATCTTTTCATTTCGAGTATTTGTATTATTTGAGGGTTAGCGGACTCCCAACGGCACGAGGCCGCAACCCGTCAGCGAGGCGAGCGGGTCGAAGGTGATGGAATAGCCGTTGGAAAAGAGAAAATTCTTCATAGTCCGGTATAATGGCGCAAAGATAGAAAAATAAAGTAACTTTGTAAATCAATTTGCCTGCAATGTTCCAGAAAATTATCCGTGGCTGTGTCAAGCTCGTCCAGCGCTGGCTCCCGGAGCCTTTTATCTTCGCTGTCATCCTTACGCTCATCGCTTTCGTGGTCGCCATGCTGGTGTGTCACCAGACGCCGCTCGAAGTGGTCGAACACTGGGGCGGCGGCGTGTGGTCGCTGCTCGCTTTCGCCATGCAGATGGCCCTCGTGCTGGTGTGCGGCTCCACGCTGGCCGCAGCGCCGTCCATTAAAAAAGGTATCAGCGCCCTGGCCTCCCTGCCCAAGACGCCGGGCGGTGCGATTGCGCTGGTCACGGCTATTTCGGCGGTTGCCTGCTGGCTCAACTGGGGCTTCGGCCTGATCGTGGGCGCCATCTTCGCCCGGGAGATTGCCAAAAAGCTGCGTGGTGTGGACTACCGCCTGCTCATCGCTTCTGCATACAGCGGCTTCGTGGTCTGGCATGCCGGCATCTCCGGCTCCATCCCGCTGACCATGGCCACGCCCGGCAACGGACTGGCCGAGATCACCCGCGGCGCTCTGACCAACCCCATTCCCATCTCGCAGACCATCCTCGACCCGCACAACCTCGTGATGGTGGCCCTGGTCATTGTCGCGCTGGTGCTGGTCAATACGCTCATGCACCCAAAAGGCAACCAGGTGCTGATGATCGATCCCCTGCTGCTGCAGGACGATCCCGTTCCGCTCGCCAGAAAGCCTGAGACCCCGGCCGAAAAGATGGAGAGCAGCCGGCTCCTGAGCCTTCTCATTTCTCTGCTGGGCCTCTCCTACGTGGTCATCAAGCTCTTCTTCCGGGGCGGCTCGCTCGACCTCAATACGGTCATCCTGATCTTTCTGTTTTTAGGCGTGATCCTGCACAAGACGCCGCAGGCCTATGTGGGTGCATTTACGAAAGCGGCCACGGGCGCGGCCGGCATCATCCTGCAGTTCCCCTTCTATGCGGGCATCATGGGCATCATCATGGGTGTGGGCGCGTCCGGCATCTGTCTGGGTACGGTCATCAGCGACGCTTGTATCAACATATCGACGGCGAAGTCCTATCCCCTGTTCACGTTCCTGTGCGCGGCCATCCTGAACATGTTCGTCCCTTCGGGCGGCGGCCACTGGGCCATCCAGGCGCCCATCATGTTTACGGCGGGCGCCGACCTGGGCGTGGATCCGGGCCTGACGGGCATGGCCATAGCCTGGGGCGATGCCTGGACCAACCTCATCCAGCCCTTCTGGGCCATTCCGGCGCTGGCGATTGCGAAACTCAACGCCAAGGACATCATGGGCTACTGCCTGATCGACCTGTTCGTCTCAGGCGCAATCATCTGCACCGGCCTGCTCGTCTGGGCATGAAAAAAGCCGGGTCACCCCGGCTTTTTCGTTGCTGAAAGCTTCCACTAATTGCGGGCGACCTTCATGCTGCCGGTCCGCTTGAAGTCTTCCTTGCGGACCGTCACCTTCACGATGCGATGCGTGGTCGGCAACTTCGCGTTGATCTTATCGACCAGCGCATTCATGTAAGCTTCGATTTCTTCCCACGGCTGGCCGTCAAAGGCAGGCATCTGCGGCAGAATCTCGATGCCGATGACCTTCTCCCCGTTCAGATCGACCTCCTTGACCATAGCGTCACGCACGCCGGCATCTGAATAGAACGGCTCCTCGAGAGACTCGGGGCTGACATTTTCGCCGTTGGCCAGGATGATGAGGTTCTTGATGCGGCCCACGATGTAGAGGAAGCCTTCCTCGTCGATGCGCACCAGGTCACCCGTACGGAACCAGCCGTCCTCGCTGAAAGCAGCCTTGGTGTTCTCCGGATCCTTGTAGTAGCCGGAGAAGATGTTGTCACCCTTGAGCCAGAGTTCGCCGTCCACGATCTTGATCTCCTGTTCAGGATAGACCCGGCCGATGGAGGTGGGTTTCGTGAGCGCGTCTGCATTGGCGGAAGACAAGTTCGCGCCTTCTGTCAGGCCGTAGCCGAAGCAGAACTCGACGCCCAGTTTCGTGAAGATGTCCACCAACCGCGGCGGGACGTTGGCCGCGCCGCTGATGATCATGCGCAGCTGCCCGCCCAGGAACTGCGGACCGTACATCTTGCACAGGCCGGCCAGAATATCGCAGATACCGGGCACGATGATCAGGATTGTCGGACGGATGGCGGGGAGCTTGCCGATGGTGGCTTTCATGTCCTCGCAGGTATGGATGAGGTTGCCGGTATAGAAGCAGCCCATGGTTCCGGCGATCAGGCCGAACACGTGGCTGAGCGGCAGCAGGGCGATGTAGCGGTGAACGCCGATGACCTTGCCGGGCTTGAAGACGGCGTTGAAGCTGCCACGCATCAAGGCGCGGTGGCTCAGCACGGCGCCTTTCGGGGCGCCGGTGGTGCCGCCGGTGAAGAAGATGGCGGCGGGGCTCTCCGGATCGATCCTGGCGACGGGTGCCGGGGTGTCGGCGATGCTGGAAGCCGGGACGACCTTCACGCCCTGCAGCTTGGTGCACAGCGGCGCGAATTCGTCGCGCACGAAGATAGCGGCGATGTCGAATTTCATGCAGCAGCCGATGACGGCCTGTTCCGGCAGCGACGAGGGGAACATCATGGCCACATAGCCGGCGCTGGTGATGGCCAGGAAGAGTTCGATGGCATCCTGGCTGTTCCGGTCGAGGACGGCGATGTGCGCACCCTTCGGCAGGGCGAGGCTTTCGATGAAAGCGCGGCGGCGGGCGATGCGTTCGCAGAACTCCTTGTAGTTCAGCGTATGGGCCAGGTCGGAGAGGGCCGGCAGTTCGGCGTACTCAGCGGCAATCCAGTCGACGAATTCGGAAACCGTCGGGATGTAATGCAGGCGCTGCATGTCCTCGGCAGCGACCATATTGTAGAAATAATCGTGATTGGTCATATGATGTCAGATTAAATGGTTATTCTCGTTATTCCTGGCTCGTAGCCCTGACGATATAGTCGCACACGTCGCCGACCGTCTCGAGTTTCGCATCGGCGGCGAAGCGCATGTTGAACTTGTTTTCTGCGGCCAATGAGAGCAGCAGCATCGAAAGCGAGTCGATACCGAGGTCGCCGAGCAGTTCGCTGTCATAACTGATATTAGTCTGGTCGAGTTTGGGCTTTACATTGGCGAGGATCTCCTTGAGCCCCTCAAAGACGGTTTCTTTTGTCATGGTTGGTTCAGGTATGGTTTATCAAATTTCAAATGTAACGATAATTTGTTAAATTTGCAAAACGAAAGCCTAAACCCACTATGCTATGGTGACTGTCAGAACCGTTAGGAACCGGCGCGATTTGCGCAGGTTCATCACGTTTCCGGAGCATCTCTACAAGAACGATCCCAATTATGTCCCGCCCCTGCACAGCGACGAGTTCGATGCGCTGGGAGACAAGAATGCCGCGCTCGAATTCTGCGAGCGGGAGCTCTATCTGGCCTTTCGCGACAACAAGATCGTGGGCCGCGTCGCCGCCATCATCAACCACAACGCCAACCAGCGCTGGAAAGAGGAAGTGGTCCGTTTCGGATGGATCGACTTCATCGACGACGCGGAAGTCGTGCAGGCGCTCATCCAGGCCGTATCCGACTGGGGAAAGGCCCGGGGCTGCGTCAGGATCAAGGGGCCGCTCGGCTTTTCAGACATGGATAAGGAAGGCCTCATGATCGAAGGTTTCGATTATCTTGCGCCATTCACGGTCATTTACAATTACCCCTATTACGCCACGCGCCTGGAAGAGCTGGGCTTCGTGAAAGATGCCGACTGGATCCAGAAGATCGTGGACATTCCCGCCGAGGAAGTTCCCCAGATGCAGTATGCGCCCGTCATCGAGCAGCGTTTCGGCCTGCATGCCGTCACGGGCATGTCGATGAAAGAAATGGGCAGGAAATACGGCATGGACCTGTTCCATCTCATCAATACTGCCTTTGCGGAGCTATACGAATACTCCCCGCTCACGGACAAGCAGATCGAGACTTACTTGAATGTCTATCTGCCCATCCTGAACAAGGATTTCGTGGCCGTGATCGTCGATGCGGACGACCAGGTGGCCGGCTTCGGCTTCTGCGTCCCTACCCTCTCCCGTGCCTTCCGGAAAGCGAAAGGGCGGCTTTTCCCTTTCGGATTCATCCACATTCTGCGGGCTTTGCACAAGACCGACACCATCGAGGCGCTGATGATCGGCGCACTGCCGCAATACCAGGGCAAAGGGGCCAGCCTGCTGATTTTCAAGTATCTTCTCGACGGCTGCCGCAAGTATGGTGTCACCCGCATGTTGACCAATCCGCAGCTGGAGACCAATCTCAAGGTTTTGTCTGTTTTCGACGGGATCCTGGAGACGCATGAGTTCCAGCGCCGTCGCAGTTACGTGAAAGCGCTATGAGATTCAATGGCAAGATGAAGATGGCCGAGCTGGTGGAAAAGGATTTCCATCTGCTGACGCTTTGCGCCCGTCTGGGCATCGAACGGAGTTTCGGAGAGCTGACCGTGGAGACCCTGTGCCGGGCCTGCGAAGTGGATACCGACACTTTCCTGCTGCTCTGCGAAGTGTATTCCGACCCGCATTTCCGGCCGACGACCGGCCAGTTGCGGCTTTGCCGGGTGGAAGATGTGCTGGAATATCTGCATCGTTCGCACGATTTCTATCTGGACGAGGCGCTGCCGCGCCTGAGCGCCGGCATCGAGGCGCTCACGCAGCCGTGTACGGAGGCGCAGAAGCATGTCATCCGCACTTTCCTGGCGGGCTTCCGCCGGGAGCTGGAGCTTCATTTCGCTTCGGAGGAGCAGTCCGTCATCCCGAACCACACGGAGATCCATGAGACGCTCTCCGATGTCAAGAACCTGATCCTGAAGTCGCTGCCCGAATCCTGCGACCCCCGTCAGCGTCGCGAGATCCTGCTGGCCATCTACGAGCTCCAGTACGACATCGACCGGCACACCTGCATCGAGGACGAGGTGCTGGTTCCGCTGGTGCGCCTGCAGTCGTCGCCGCGCCGTCTGGCCGCCGAACTGGACGAACCGGAACGCGAAGAGCTTTCCGCGCGGGAAAAAGAAATCCTGGTCAGTGTGGCGCAAGGCCTGCTCAACAAAGAAATCGCTGACAAGCACAACATCTCGATCAATACGGTCATTACGCATCGCAAGAACATCACGCGCAAAACCGGCATCAAGACGGTCGCCGGCCTCACGGCCTACGCCATCCTCAACGACCTCATCGACATCAATTCGATTGAATCTTAGATCAAGCTGGACATTGCCCAGACGTTCACCTGGCTGCGGTCGGCGATGGGCTCGAGAGACTGGACGGCCGTCGGGCCGATCCGCTTGCGAAGGACGGACATTTCTGTCAGCCGCGCTTCATTCTCCGGATCATGCACCGGACTCAGACCCGCCTCTTTCAGAATCAGGTTGCTGCGCGCAGCGATCGACAACTCCAGATAATTCTGCACATAACAGTACATGTCGAAGAAGACCTCCGGATCGAAACGCTCCTTCAGGGTGAGCATGTACTCCCCTGCCCGCGTCCCCGAGAACTCACCACGCTTGAAAGCACCCAGCAGCGTGATCTCATTGTTGATGCCCTCGTCGAGCCACTCGTGGACGAATTTCTGATTCTTCTTGAAAAGCGAACGCTTGCTGACGATGTAGTACGCCACGAGCAGAGCAGTCAGGATGAGCGGATCGATGGGTTCCAGCGCATGCACGTAGTGAACGACGATCGTGATGGCGAAACTGATCACGGAGCCTATGACTTTGGCCCGGCGACTGTCGCCGAACTTGCCCTGATGCACCATCATCAGCGCCATGGCCAGCAACGATGTGCAGCCAATGTGCATCACGGCAGCCTCGAAGCCGAGGAAGATCGTGTGCCAGCCGTTCACGCTGCCTTCTGCAATCAGATGATGCAGATGGAAAATGTTCGACATCAGGCCGAAACCGGCACCGATGGCCGAACCATAAATGGTTGCATCCCCCAGCAGTCCCACTTTGTGATTGTAGATCAGCAGGTAGAGGATCGCGCCTTTGCACAACTCCTCCACAACAGACACCAGCAGCTTGCTTTCGCCGATGAACGGAATGCGGCAGATCAGCCACGAGACCACATACATGATCAGGCCAGCGCCGATGCTGGAAATCAGGGTCGACCATTTGGTCAGCTTGAAAGAGTCCATCACCAGCAAATAAACGATAAACAAGGCCAGCGGGACTGCTGTAAGGATGTATAACCAAAACATGTGCGTCATTCCCGGCTTGACCGGGAATCTCTTTTATTTCGTTCCGAAAATGCGATCGCCGGCATCACCCAGGCCAGGGAGAATGTAAGCGTCGCTGTTGAGTTCTTCGTCAAGAGCTGCCGTGTAGATGTCCACGTCGGGATGATCCTTCTGCAGCTTCTTCACACCTTCGGGCGCAGCCACCAGACACATCAGGCGCAGGTGCGTGCAACCGTAGTTCTCCTTGAGCATCGTCAGCGCGTCGGATGCGCTGCCGCCGGTAGCGAGCATCGGGTCGGTGACGATGACCAGGCGCTGGTCGATGTCGAAAGGCATCTTGCAGTAGTACGATACCGGCAGATGCGTCGTCTCGTCACGGTACAGGCCGATGTGGCCCACCTTGGCGACGGGCAGCAGCGTCAGCAGGCCCTCCACCATGCCGAGACCGGCACGGAGGATAGGCACGATGGCGAGCTTCTTGCCCGAGATGACCCGGGCGGTCATCTTGCGCATCGGGGTTTCGATTTCAACGGGCTCGAGCGGAAGGTCACGGGTAACCTCGTAACCCATCAGCAGGGAGATCTCGGTCAGCAGCTGGCGGAAATCCTTGGACCCGGTGTGGATGTCACGCATGATCGACAGCTTGTGCTGGATCATGGGGTGGTCGATGATATGGAGCTGGCTCATAATGGGTTGTAAATTATTCGGTTACGCCATACATAATCACGCGCATCTGGTTCTGCTCGGACAGCAGGTCGGCGATGGCCTTGCGAATGTCTTCCGCCGTGATGGAATCGAGCACTTCCTCGTAATTGGTGTAGTAGTCGATGCCGTACTTCATGTTGTCTTTCAGCGTGCTGGACCAGAAACGGTTCTCACGTAGATTCTCCTGATGCTTCTTGCGGATGTAGTCCTTGACCTTGTTGATGTTCGTCTCCGACGGGCCGTTCACGGCAAAGTCGGCGAGCAGCTCCTCGATACGCTTGTTCAGGCGCGCGTACTCCTCAGGACTCGTCTGATAGACGATCTGCAGGTAGGACTGCGTTTCCGGCAGGTACGCATAGTTGTAGCCACCGTTCGTGCTCACACCATAGGTGCCACCTTCCTTCTCGCGGATCTCCTCGGTGTAGATGATGTCGAGGATCTGCTGCGCGATGTCGAGCGTCAGGTCGTTGCGGAGATTGAACTTGCTGCCCTTGGCGGTCTCCATGTAGAGGACGATGGCCATCGGGACTTCCATCTTCTTGCCGAATTCCCGGTCGATCTGGCCCTCGGCGAAACTCACGCCCATCGAGTTGGCCTTTTCGGGCTTGCCCTTCGAAGGCAGGCTGCCGATGTACTGGGCGACGAGCGGAAGCATCGAAGCCTCGTCGAACGCACCCGTAAGGATGAAGGTGAAATCAGCCGCGTTGGCGAAACGCTCAGCGGCGATCTGCATGACACGGTCGTAGTCCACCTTGTCCACGTCGGAGGCCTTCATCATGTTGGCGAACGGGTTGTCGTTGTAGAGCAGACGCGACAGGGTGTCCTGGAAGGCTGCGAGCGGCTGGGCTTCCTGGTTCATGAGCTGGGCGCGGGTCTTGTTCTGCCACGACTTGAAGGCATCGTAGTCCTTGCGCTGGGCCGTGAAGTACAGGTACACGAGCTGCATCATCGTCTCGAAGTCCTTCGGGGTCGAATAGCCGTTGACACCTTCTTCGTAGTTGCCGATGAACGGGTTGACGCTCACCTGCTTGCCGGCCAGGGCCTTGGTCAGGGCCGTGGCGCTGAAGTTGCCCACGCCGCCTTCGGTGAACACACCCACGTTCTTCAGGTTGAGAGCCTCGTCGAGCGAATACTGCGACAGGCCGCCGGCGCTGAAGGCGCGCAGGATGATCTCGTCTTTGTTGAAATCGGTGACCTTCACATACACGGTCGCACCGTTAGAGAGGATATACTTCTTGTAGCCGAAAGGAGCATCCTGGGTCTTCTTGATCTTCCCGCCCTGCGGAAGCTCGGACAGCAGCGGTTCGTCGGACACCTTGTCTTCGTAAGGCGCGATGTTCTCGGCAGCCACGTCGGCGAGCATCTGCTTCATCTCGGCATCCGTCGGATAGGTCACGCCTTCTTTTTCAGGAAGCATGCAGGCCACCACGAGGTTCTTGCCCTCCTCCACCATCTGGCCAAAGAGCTGGTTGATCACCTCCACGGGGATATTCGGGCAGAGTTGCTGGGCCAGCGTGAACTCGTTCTCGACGCCCATGATCGGCTCGCGGTCGATGAAGTGACGGACGTACTCGGAGCAATAGGATGCACTGTTCTTTTTCTCGCGGGCATTGTAGCGCGATTCGACCTGGCTCATGTATTCGCTGCGGGCACGCTCATATTCGCTGGCGGTGAAACCGTTGCGTTTGGCACGCAGCATCTCGCGCCAGACCGTGGCGACGGCCTCGGCCACTTTCTCCTCGCTGCTGGCGATGTAGCCCATGTAGCTCTTCTTGGTCTTGGCGATGAAGAAGTCCTCGTCCGAGCCGAACTGGGCCATCATGAACGGCGGATCAGGCAGCTGGGTGAATTCTTCGAGACGCTCGTTGAGCATCATGGAAGCCATGCCCATGGCATACTGGTACACCAGGTAGTTCATGTCGCCCTTCATCTCGTTCGGATATGCGTCGTGTTTCCAGAAGAGGAAGCTCACGGCCGAAGGGAACTCCTTGTCCGTGGCCATGCAGACGATGGTCTCGTCGTTGTCCTCGACCGGCACATAATAGCGCTCGGCCGGATTCTCCGGCTTGGCAATCGTGCCGAAGATGTCCTTGATCTTGGCTTCGACTTCATCGACATCGATGTCGCCGACCACCACGATGCCCTGGTTGTCGGGGCGATACCATTTCTCATAATAATCGCGCAGTACCTGGTACGGGAAGTTGTCCACCACCTCCATCAGGCCGATCGGCATGCGCTCCGCATACTTGTTGCCCGGATAGATGGCGGGGAGGATCTTCTCGTAAAGGCGCATCTGGGCGTTCTGGCGGCTGCGCCACTCCTCGTGAATCACGCCGCGCTCGCCGTCGATGTCCTCCGGGGTCAGCAGCAGGCCGTCGGCCCAGTCGTGGAGGATCCACAGGCAGGAGTCGACCGCGCTCGGCACGGTGGCCACGGGCACGTTGTCTATATTATATACGGTCTCGTCGATGCTGGTATAGGCGTTCAAGTCAGCACCGAATTTCACACCGATGCTCTCGCAGTATTTCACCACGCCGTTGCCCGGGAAATGCTCCGTGCCGTTGAAGCACATGTGCTCCAGGAAGTGCGCAAGGCCGCGCTGGTTCTCGTCTTCCAGGATGGAGCCCACTTTCTGTGCGATGTAGAAATTGGCCTGCCCCTTCGGCTCCTCATTGTGCCGGATGTAGTAGGTCAGTCCGTTGTCAAGCTGGCCGATGCGCACCTGCGGATCGACCGGGATCGGCGGCATCTGCTGGGCAGATGCAAAAATGCCTGCGCCGAAGGCGAAGGCAGCGATCAGGGAAAAGATTCTTTTCATTATCGGTTCGTTATTGGATTGACACAATATCGAACCTCAAAGGTAGAAAGATTTATTGATTCTGCAAGCGGCAGACGTCGCATTTTCCGCAGGGCTTCGTGTCTGCCTGCCCGAAGTACCTGTACATCTGCGTGCAACGGCACTCCCTGTCGTTTTCCACGACGGCGATGAAAGCATCGAGGCGCTCGGTCCGCCGGCGCACGCGTTCGTCCCAGTCTTTCTGCGGCAGGCGGAGGTTTTTCGGGACGAGGCGCTCGGTATGGAGCGTGAGCATCGGGGCGTTGATGGCGGGGATATACTTGAGGATCTGCCGGCGCGACAGCTCGCGGAGCTTTTCTTCCACGACGGCCGGCGCGTAGCGCCCGGCCTGGGCGATCTTCGCGACATCGACAGGGACATATTCGGTGAACAGGCCGGTGTACATACGCAGGAGCAGTTTCACGAAGCGGTCGGTGTCGGCGTTGCCCAGCTGGATGCGGTAGAGCTCGTCGCGGTCGATGGTGAACTGGATCTTGCCGGGAATCTGCAGCGTCTCGCTGAGCGTCCAGTAGCCGGAGGTCTCGAGATATTTGACGGAATACCAGGCCGTGTTGGCCGGCACATGGAAGCGGCGGGCGAAGGATTCGACTTCGAATTTCACGCAGGCATCCTTCCCCTCTTCGTAGGCGAAGCCCAGGTACGCATAGACCTGCTGGTAGATTTCACGGATGGTGTCGAGCGGCGGGAACGCGGCGCGGAGCGTCTGGCGCAGGCGGGCGATGTCGCTGCGGTTCCACAGCAGCACCGCAAAGGCGTTGAGCCCGTCGCGCCCGGCGCGGCCGGCTTCCTGGTAGTAGCCTTCGAGGGTGTCCGGCATGTCATAGTGACAGACCAGCCGTACGTCGGGCTTGTCGATGCCCATGCCGAAGGCGTTGGTCGAAACGATGATGCGGGTCTGTCCGCCCTGCCAGGCTTCCTGCACGCGGCTGCGGGCCTGGTGCGGCATGCCGGCGTGATAGGCGTCCGCCCCGATGCCGCGGCTGCGCAGGAAAGCGGCGATGTCTTCAGCACTCTTGCGGCGCGACACGTACACGATGCCGCTTCCCTCGACGCTTTCGCACACTTTCAGCAGCTGGCCCATCTTGTCTTCGGTTTTCCGAAAGACATAGGACAGGTTCGGCCGGGCAAAGTCGCCGGTCAGCAGGTTCTCTTTCCGGAAGCCGAGCTTCTCCTGAATGTCCTTCGCCACGACGGGCGTGGCGGTAGCGGTCAGGGCGATGACGGGGACCTGCCGGCCGATGATATCGCGGATAGCTGCAATCTCCAGATAGTCAGGGCGGAAATCGTATCCCCACTGGGAGATGCAGTGGGCTTCGTCGACCACCAGGAAGTTGACGTGCATGCGCTGGAGGCGCGTCTGGAAGAGCGTGGTGCGGAGGCGTTCGGGCGAGACGTAGAGAAACTTGTAGTCCCCGTAGATGGCGTTGTCGAGCGTGATGTCGATCTCGCGGGAGGTCATGCCGGAATAGACGGCCAGCGCCGGGATGCCGCGGTCGCGCAGATGCCGGACCTGGTCCTTCATCAGGGCGATCAGCGGCGAGACGACCAGGCAAAGGCCGTCCTGCATCATCGCCGGCACCTGGAAGCAGATGCTCTTGCCTCCGCCCGTCGGCAGGATCGCCAGCACGTCCCTCCCCGCCAGCGCCTCGGCGATAATCTCCGCCTGCATCGGCCGGAACCCTTCGTATCCCCAATATTTCTTTAAAGTCTCGATCATTCTTTTTCGTCACCCCGGACTTGATCCGGGGTCTCAGATTCCGGGTCAGGCCCGGAATGACGGTTGTAAATATAACGTTTTTTGTTTTATTATACATAAAAATACATATCTTTGCACAATTGAAGAATCTTATTAAACCAATCATACTATGCCTAGCATCGATCTGAAACAGTACGGAATCAAGAGCACGAAAGAAGTGCTCTACAACCCCACGTATGAGGTACTTTACAACGAAGAGACCAAGCCCGGCCTCGAAGGTTTCGACAAAGGCGTCGTCACCGAACTGGGCGCCATCAACGTGATGACCGGCATCTACACCGGCCGCAGCCCCAAAGACAAATACATTGTCTACGACAAGACCACGAAGGAAGGCGCACCCGGCGAGATCTGGTGGACCACCGAAGAGTATCCCAACGATAACCACAAGATGTCCGAGAAGGTTTGGAAAGAAGTCAAGAAGCTTGCCCAGAAACAGCTCAGCGGCAAACGCCTGTTCGTCGTCGACGGCTTCTGCGGCACCCACGCCGACACCCGCATGAAGGTCCGCTTCATCATGGAGGTCGCCTGGCAGGCCCACTTCGTGACCAACATGTTCATCCGTCCGAAGAACCAGAAGGAATTCGACCAGGAGCCCGACTTCGTCGTCTACTGCGCCTCCAAGGCCAAAGTCGAGAACTACAAGGAACTCGGCCTCCGCAGCGACACCTGCGTCGCTTTCAACGTGACCAGCCGCGAACAGGTCATCCTGAACACCTGGTACGGCGGCGAGATGAAGAAAGGCATGTTCTCCATGATGAACTACTACCTCCCGCTCAAGGGCATCGCCGCCATGCACTGCTCGGCCAACACCGACATGAACGGCGAGAACACCGCCATCTTCTTCGGCCTCTCCGGCACCGGCAAGACCACCCTCTCCACCGACCCGAAACGCCTCCTGATCGGCGACGACGAGCACGGCTGGGACAACAAGGGCGTCTTCAACCTCGAAGGCGGCTGCTACGCCAAGGTCATCAACCTCGACAAGGAAGCCGAGCCTGACATCTACAACGCCATCCGCCGCGACGCCCTCCTCGAGAACGTGACCGTCGACAAGAACGGCAAGATCGACTTCAAGGACAAGAGCGTGACTGAGAACACCCGCGTCAGCTACCCGATCTACCACATCGAGAAGATCGTCCGTCCCGAAAGCCAGGGCCCTGCCGCCGAGCAGGTGATCTTCCTGAGCGCCGATGCCTTCGGCGTGCTGCCTCCGGTGAGCATCCTCACGCCTGAGCAGACCAAATACTACTTCCTGAGCGGCTTCACCGCCAAGCTCGCCGGTACCGAGCGCGGCATCACCGAGCCCACGCCGACCTTCTCCGCCTGCTTCGGCCAGGCCTTCCTGGAGCTCCATCCGACCAAATACGCCGAGGAACTCGTGAAGAAGATGAAGAAGAGCGGCGCCAAGGCCTACCTGGTGAACACCGGCTGGAACGGCACAGGCAAGCGTATCTCCATCCGCGACACCCGCGGCATCATCGACGCCATCCTGAACGGCAGCATCGACAAGGCCCCGACCAAGAAGATCCCTTACTTCAACTTCGAGGTTCCCACCGTGCTCGAAGGTGTCGACACCGGCATCCTCGATCCTCGCGACACCTACGCCGATCCCAAGGTCTGGGACGAGAAGGCAAAGGATCTCGCCGCCCGCTTCATCAAGAACTTCGTGAAGTACGAGAGCAACGCCGCCGGAAAGAAACTGGTCAAGGCCGGTCCCCAGCTGTAGCGTTATCAGCAATTGGTTCAGAGTCAATGCTTTATGAAACTCCTGTGCTCCATCCGGCGCACAGGAGTTTTCCTTTCTCCCTGGCTTTCAGCCGCTTACGTTTTACGCAAAAAATTGCTTATCTTTGTCGGAATGAAGCATCTTGCCAAACTACTGCCGATAACGCTCGCCGCCGCCGGCCTCTGGGCCTGCCAGCCTAAGGATATAATCCCCGAGCCGGTGCGGGTGGAGGAACTGCCTGAGGCAGAAATCCTTGCCCAGGTGCGCAGCGACGTGCCCAACACCGCCTTCTACAAGGACATTTTCCTGGACGGCGGCTGCGAACTCAACCCCGGCATCAAAGAAAAAGGCGTGGTCATCAACGGACGCCTCCCCTACGCGCTCGAGAAAGCCGGCATCGGGGACGCCGAATACTTCTTCGCCACGATAGACGACGTCGGAGACGGCTGGACGCAAAACGACAACGACCTCCAGAGACTGACGATGGTCGGCAACCCCGAAGACGTGAACGGAGTGCTGCTCTATCCCGACGGCCAGCCACGGTTCCGCATGGTCTACATATTCGGCGGCCACTCCAATCCCCACGGGAGCACGCTCGGAGCCGACGGCCGCTCCAGGGTGAAGACGTTCTACGAAAACGGCGGCAGCTACGTGGGCTCCTGCGCAGGCGCTTTCCTCGCCGGAGCTTATGCCAACGGCGGGCGCCGCAGCTACTTCAACATACTCTACAACGGCAACATGAACTCCACCGACGTGGGAAATTCCAGCATCGACATGCTGATAGAAAGCG